>VOFF01000137.1_pt1 | contig 89698 bp, 138 predicted proteins | sample 5384061 | NCBI WGS metagenome assembly VOFF01 (sample SAMN12384725, study PRJNA508395) | human gut metagenome | isolation source: healthy gut E | host: Homo sapiens | reverse complement strand
ACGGAGGTGTAACAGTATAAATGAGCCGAGGGCGCATAGATAGTTTAGAGTGCTGTTAACGTATTGTCTCATTTCCAGTGCAGTCAATTGCTCGTCCTGCTGCTCATAAGGTTATGTGAAATCTTACTATAAATTAAAAAGACAATATATTGCTCATTACCTTAATATCGGTACCCATGACTTCAGATAATGAGCGATATTAGATCCAAAGAGATATCGATCAGATGTGAGAAAGTTTGTGTTATTTTTTCTGTTGGTATCTGCATAAAAATAAATTGGTCATATAAGATAAAAGTTATTATATCCGTATTTTGATGAAATACTTCCAGAATTGTGAGTTTTACATAAGCTTACATTTGGTGCACTTGTAAGAATATTTTGACAGTGATTTCAAAAGTCATATATTTTCACTTCACCTGTTCTGTGATCTGGGAACGTTTCCTTGAAGAATCCAAACCAAAAAAGGTGCCTTATATCCGTTGTTGCACATTTCATGTTAGTAGATCATTTTTTTGATTTTTTTTTTTGTGAGCATATAGACATTTTGATTCGTGCAAAGGCAAATATCTCTGTCATGGGTCATATTTCACATGATTTCATTCCGTGCCCGGGAGCATTGCCCCAATAAAACAATTATATTTATTTGATTCTAGCACATTAAACATTTGGAATATTTCTGTATAAGCATGCATGCCAGATTTCGCTAACGTTCGCTGCTTTTTACTACCCCATCATAAAAAGTGCCCCCTTCAATCTTTGCAAGAATATTTATCTATGAAAGCACATGTCAATAAGAAATGCTGAAGCAGAAAAAATATGTGCTGTCTGCTATGTCACAAGACAGCCGATTGTGATTGCCACATGGCTTCTGCTTTATTTTATATCCTCATATACTTGTGTGTTTGCAGGAGACAATTCATGATGTTCTCACAGCAATTCCTGCCACCGGTGGACTTTTTCTTTATTAAAGCTTTAAGCTCGGATACTGCCTGCTCCTCTTCAAAAACCAAAACCACATGCTCTCTTCGGTTCATCGGGTAGGTATAGTGCGGAGCCTGCGCTGTCTGATCGTATTCTATGGTCGCCCCAGCCGCACGGCGAAAAGCCCCCTTTCACTGGAGATTTTCAGCCCCTCGATCTGCCTTGCACAAATGGCAGCGTCCAATCGTAGCCATAATTAGGCATTCCCATCAAAAAATCTTTCCCCTAGAATCCTGAAACGCCATAGTCCAGCACTCTGCGGGACTTGATTGATCGGCGATACTGCCATAGGCGGCCGTAAAGTGTAACCCCACTCATAGGTCATCAGCAGCACATAGTCGGCCACCGCACCCATCGGCATAATCGTGCCCTTGATACAACACGCCCCTCCTGATCCGCTGAAGTCTTTGGTGCCAAAGCGACTGTCACCGTATAGCCTTTGCGGTCCCCGCAAACGGCCCTCGCCTCCCGCACCAGGTCAACATACTGTCCCCTGAGCTTTTCGGGTATGTATTCAAAATCAAAGTCAACTCCAGAAAGTCCTTTCAAAAATGTAGATAAGATGTTGTAAAACCAGTGTCGTTCTCGCTGCAGGGTTCTCCAAAAGTGCGGAAGCAATGTGACATCGTTAAACATGCCCATTTCTGTCCATAGGCGTCAGCACCATCAAAGGTTTTTTACCGACAGCATTGGCATGCGTCAATCAGACTTTTTGATCGTTTAGGTCGACCACGCCTCCTTCCGCTGTAATGCCATAACTAAATGTATTTAAAAAGTCAAATCTGGCAGCCAGGCTTCTAAAGCACTGCCGGATTGATTGACGGGTAGGCATACCCGCTTAACAATGATTTCTTTCATAGGTTTCCGCTAATATGAAAAATTCGCTTTGTTTTTTTTTTCTTTTTATTGCGATACATGTTGATATCTGCTGCCGTAATAAACTGATCCGGCCGCTTAATCTGTTTATCCAGCATGGCAAATCCCAAACTCATGCACATACGATATGATTCGTTACTGTTTTCATTGTACAGTCTGACATTGTCAAGAATTTCATCCATCAGCCGCTGCACTGCTTCTGGTTTATCGCGCTGCCCAATAATGAGGAATTCATCTCCGCCCATGCGGGTTACCACATCGTCCGGACAGCAGGATTGTCTAATCAGACTGGCTGCTGCCACGAGGAGCTTTTCGCCTTCAACGTGGCCGAACGTATCGTTGACCTGTTTGAAGTCATCCATATCGACAATCATCGCAAAGTATCTGGCTCTCACTTCTGGTTTGCCTTTGACGTTGTCAAGATTCTGTCCAGATAAGAATCCAGATAGCCTCTGTTTAATAACCCCGTCAGCGTATCTTTGCTGATCTGCTCGCTCTGCACGTTGAGAAAGATGATGAGCAGCGACACCGCCATGCAGATCCAGATTAAAGTGACGCCGTAAAGTTCGACCTGCACAAAGCTCAGTATAATTGTCGGTATCGGAAAGAAAATCAGATATCTGCACACTTTTTTATCCGGTCAGTATTCTGTTCCCCGCACCTTGCTTTGACAGCCATGACTAGGGCGCCGCCAAGATAGACGTAGGTCAGCAGTACAATGACCGCCATATATGGACCTCTATAATATATGCCGTCTGCGCTGATGGTGAATATCCATCCTGTTTTTAATGTAGTCAAGACCAAGATCGTGCTGACTACGCAGGGAATGCTGTACAAAGCTAAGAGTTTCTTTAGACGCCTCTGATCTGCATGTAATTTCACGTCTGTATAAAGAAGCCAAAATAGAGACGGCAGTGGCACGAGGCAATAATAAATCATCATGCTGACGAGAAGCAGTTCTCCAGAGTAAGGAAATATCATGCCGTCCAGTATCCAGGTCACCGCATCAAAGATCAAAATTAGGATATCCGACCAAATGAGCCATTTAAATGTACGTTTGTCCAATTCTTCGGTATATTCTCTTTTTTACGTAGGTAAAATCTGATTGCCAAAAAAATTACGATTCCAACAATACTGATCTCTACGTATAGTATTTTTAACACAGCAAATCCTCCCAATGCTCAGAACCTCCTAGAACTCTTTTTTAGCTCTGTAAATACCATTCCTGTTTCCGTCGTTATTCCGCTATACAATTCTTCGGTAAATTTTCCAATGCTCATGTAATGCTCTAACATGAATTTTGCAGTCAGCGGCATCTTTCTGTCTAAGACCTTGTCAAAAGGGATCCATTCTACTTTGCCCTCTTCGGAAATCAAAGTAACTTCTTCGTCCGGTTTTAAATCAGCAAAATAGTAGTAATTTTGGCGAATCTCTCCGTTCTTCAGTCTTAAGGTCACGTATCGCAAGTGTAAGTTTTTCAGCGATCCATCCTTCAGCCCAATTTCTTCCTCTAATTCTCGAAGCACGCAGATGCGAGGATTGTTCAGTTCATGATCCTCAAAATGTCCTCCGATTCCACACCATGACGGTTCCACAACTCTGGAACCAATTCGGTATAACATCAGCATTTCTGCTCCTCGGCTAATATAAATTCCAGTCATGTTTCTTAAGTTAATTTCGTCATGCATATTTCTCCCCCGTTTTTCTCAACAAATCTATTTTTCCCTGCAATGAAGCAGCACATAATTCAATGAACGCTTCCTTGCGGCAACATCGTTAAGATCGTGCGTTCATTATACCACAATTATACTGTTGAAAATATAATTGAAAATTGTGATTCAATGATTCCTACATTGCGGCATCGCCGTGAGATTGTGGAATCATTATACCATGACGATTCTGCTGAAAACAGAAAAAATAATGCTTATGTGTAAAATTCACTACATTTTGTATTTAAATAACGACAAATACAGTAAAACACCTGCGATGTGTTATGATAGATATATCATTTGCGATATTTATTGTTTTAGAAAGGATCTACACTCATGAAAAAGAAAGTAGCAAGAGTCATCAGTATCTTACTTATTTTAGTTCTGTCCTGTACTGTCTTCAGTTTCGCCCACAGTGGACGAACCGATAGCAATGGCGGACATCGGGACAATAAAAACGTCAGTGGATTAGGTTATTATCATTACCATTGCGGTGGACATCCCGCTCACTTACATCCAAATGGGGTCTGCCCTTACTCAGGATCTTCTAGTCAGAAAAAACCTGTAAAAAAATATACCCGTATCAGCAAACCGACATTGTCTCTCAAAGCGGTCAACGCCAATTATATAAAAAGTTTCTTGGAGCAAACGAAGCAAAACAGTGAAATATAAGCTATACCGCGCCACATCCAAATACGGAAGCTACAAAAGAATTGCCGTTACTTCCAAAACCTACTATAACGATAAGTCAGGTAAAAAACAAGACCGGCTATTACTACAAAGTCAAGGCCATCGCCAAGACTTCAAAATGTAACAGCTATTACAGCACCATAAAATACGGAAAATCAGTTTTAACGGTAAAATTACGCTTTCTAAAAAGTACCTTTAACCTGAACCCCGATGAAACAGCAATTGTCTACGTAACTGCCAGTGGCACGACTGATCAAATCACAGCCTATTACGACGATGATTATTTAGACATTGAATGGGGCGAAAAGGATAGCAGCGGCCGACTGCCTCTGTACATTTATTCTTTTGCCAATGCGGATGATGCAGGCACGAAAACCAAAATCACCTTAAAGTTTAGAAATCATCAGCGGTTATATCAGAAAACATTGACGATACAGTTGACGAACACCGCCGCAGCAGATCCTGCCGCATAATAAATTCACTCCTTTTTCTATAATCACAGTAAAATTTTTCTTGTTATGTCAATATATTTTGATTTATTGGGAAGACTAGGTGATAAAGAAGAAAGGAGAATTTAAAAATGAAAAGAATTACAGTTATTTTACTTTCATTATTACTCTGTCTTGGTCTGTTTGCTTGTGGAAATGATAAAGACGCAAAACAAAAATGACGCCGACACTAACAACAATGACAATACCGCAACTGTATCAATCGATAAAGACATCGATGCAGTAGCAAAACATCTTGATTTAAAAGATGGCACCAAGGTTGAATACGACAAGATGGGTGCAGAACATGGCAAGAAGTATAATGATGGCAAAGTGGAACTCTATGAATTCAAAGAGGATTCCAAAGAATACAAAAACATCATCAAAGGTGAGGGGGACCTCAAAGCCGCAGCTCACAAAGACGGCATCGTCCTCGTATTCACTAAGGATTCTGATCAGAAACTCATAGATCAGTTTAATGAAATCAACTTTAAATAGCAATAAAAAAACCATCTGCACATGAAGGACTTCCCTCATTGGCAGATGGTTTTTACTTTGTTTATTCTATATTTTACATTCTGTCAGACAATAATTATTCCTGTTTCAGTTTGTTATAATGTATTCTCTGAAAAGATACAATAGGGAAAAAAAAGACAAATAGAGGGGAACGGAATTTATGAAAATAGATTACACAGCAGTTGGAGAAAAAATAAGAGATGCAAGATTAAATGCACGTATTACACAGGAAGTTTTAGCAGAGAAAACGGACCTATCCATTACCCACATCAGTGCGATTGAAAATGCAAGTACAGGCGTCAGTCTGCAGGCATTGACGAACATCGCCAGTGAACTACGTATTTCAATAGACTTCTTAGTTTTTTGATTCCAGACATTCTAATTTGGTCATCGAAAGTGAGATCAAAAAATATTTTGTCAGATTGTACAGATCGTGAAGCACAGGTTTTGCTGGAACTGTTAAAAGCGAGTAAAGAGGCAGTAAAAAGACTCAAATGATGATACAGGTTTAACGCCTTAGCCTCCTATACATTTTACCATAGTAAACTGAATTCATCGTCATACGCTTGTTCAATTTAGTAAACATAATTTATACGGATATTGACATAAAAATAAGCCAGAGCTAAGGGCGTCTGTCCTCAGCTCTGGCTTTATTATTATATATTAGTCGTTAAATGCTTTCATCTTAAATGGTACATAACATCTAGCCTTATATCCATCATTTACGGTCGGGCTCTCTTTTCACCTGTAAGTTCAGTAAAATAATATTTACCAGTGTACTTTCCGCCACCGTCTTCATCGTTTGGAATCCAGGAGGTCTTCCAGTTACCCCCTGCGTCTTGCTAAAGCCAGCCTGTTCAATACAGTTCACATAGCTCTTAGCCGGATCAACCTGAGTCTTTGCAGCATCTTTATAAACGATGTTAACTCCGATTACGAGACGAACATGCCCATAACCGCCTCCATCTGTGGTTCTAAACAACAATGCGTCACCAGGTTTTATCGCGGCATATACTTTGCTATAGATATCTTGTCCTGCTTCATAGTTTCCGGCTGCAGAAAGGCCTGTAACAATTTGCTTCGTCGTTTCTGCAGTTAATCTGTTTGTATAATATTTACCATATTTTCCAACTAACATGAGATAATCATTTTTCGCTATCGGCGTTAATTAAGCCATCAGCAAACATATTCTTCGTTCTATACATTTTACCTGTGTCTTTTCTATCGAGATAGATTCCTGTTGCCGCTTTCCATGCAAAACCAACAGAAGAGGAACAATCCGTTCCGTATATAGAAACATATTGAGGATCACTAGCAAGTGTTTTAGTACCTTTCTTTATTGTAACGCCATTCGGAAATTCCTCTTCTCTATATACTTGAGAATATGGGATTCCTCTACGTGGAATTACTTCATTTGCAAGTTTATTATCCCAACGGCAGTTAACCTTAACTTTTGAGCTTTCTGTCAACTGATTGTTATTGTCTTGACCGTAGCAATAACGTAATGTTGCAGTTAACTTCCACGGCATTTGAGACATCTGGTACATTTTTTTCACATGCTTTAATACGCTGAGCTGATACAGTTTTACTTACACCGCCGTCTATGAGCTCAACTGTTGGTCCTGCTGCGTAGGCTGGCTGGGCGAACAAGGTGATTGTTAATGCGCAAAGCATTGCAAAAACGCTCACTCTTTTCATTAATGTTTTCTTTATCACTTTTCTTCTCCTTTTTTATTAACACTTTATAGTTATAACGTATTTTTTTTGCACCTCCTTTCTCTCTTATCGTATATAAATAATCATTGTTTGTCAGCACTAAAAAAGGAACAAAATGTCGCATATTGTCGACACGAAAAGTTTTATAACTTGAATAGAAAACGACCTTCAAAAAAGGTGAAGAAAATATAAAATTAGATTGAATTTCCTAAAGAAAAGTGTTATCATAAGCTAGTATGATAAGTAACCATGTCGACCTAGTTAAATGGATATAAGAACCATCGCATTGTCAGCAAAATCAAAGATTTTGGACAATGGCGAAACCTTGATGCTCACATAAGTTCGCATGAACAACGCTTTGATTGCGTTGTTATTCATCTTATGTCGACATATTAACAAGTGAATATTGTCGACCTAGTTAAATGGATATAAGAACCATCGCATTGTCAGCAAAAATCAAAGATTTTGGACAATGGCGAGAACCTTGATGCTCACATAAGTTCGCATGAACAACGCTTTGATTGCGTTGTTATTCATCTTATGTCGACATATTAACAAGTGAATATGTTTCCGTAGTTAAATGGATATAACAACGCTCTCCTAAAGCGTCATTGCCAGTTCGATTCTGGCCGGGGATACCAGCAAAAGCCGTCTAAACTTTTAATGTAATGTTTAGGCGGTTTTTCTTTGCGTTGTAATCTCTTGCTAAATACCAAATTATAGAATATGTTTCATAAAAAAGCCAGAACTTTATGAATTTAAGGTTGATTACCTAACGGTAATGTAGTAAAATGTGAAGAGCAATTGTTAAAAAAGTAAACAAACAGTTTTCTGCAAGGTAAACGCCTTTGTTTTATAAGGAAATATCGCCGCCAGACGTTATTTCCTATTTATTAGATAAAAATAAGTATGTGTTAAAAGGAGAAGATCTAATGTATAAGGTTTCCACACTCGCAGACGAGTACAAGAAGAAATTAGTCACAGCAGACGAGGCCGTCGCCATCGTAAAGCCGGGTGACAGAGTCCACTACGGAACAGGCTGCGGCAGCCCCGTAGACCTGGATGAGGCCATGGCAAGACGCGCCGACAGCCTGAAAGACGTACATATTCTAAGCTGTATCACCATCAGAAAAGCGCCATCCAAGCTTTATCTGGCGACCCAGTCCAATGACCAGGTTCGTTTTGAATCCGCTCATTTCAGCGGCGCAGATCGCAAGATGTGCAAAGAAGGAAGGTGCTGGTACATCCCGATGAACTTTAACGAACTGCCATCTTACTGGGTAGGCAACGACTGCGGTATCGACGTGGCCATGTTCCAGGTAACGCCGATGGATCAGAACGGCAACTTCAACCTGGGGCCTCAGGTCTCTGATATGAGAGGCGTTATCGAGGGTGCCAAAAAATCATTGTCGAAGTCAACGAGAATATGCCCCTCGCACAAGGGTTCCAGACGCAGGTCAACCTGGCAGATGTGGACTATATCGTGGAAGGCTCCAATGAGACTCTGGCAGAGCTTCCAACAAAGGGAGCTACCGAGATCGACAGACAGATTGCAGCACACGTAGTAGAAAGAATCAGCAGCGACAGCACTCTCCAGTTAGGTATCGGCGGACTTCCGAACTGCATTGGACAGATGTTGGCTGACTCCGATGTCAAGAACATCAGCGGCCATACAGAAATGCTGGTCGACGCTTACGTGGAACTGTTTAACGCCGGAAAACTGACCAACAACAAGGCCATCAACAAAGGTTCTTTAGTTTACACCTTTGCAGGCGGCACAAAAGAAATTATATGACTTCATTGACGGCAATCCGATCTGCTGCAATGCGCCAGTAGACTATGTCAATAATGTAGATGTCATCGCCAGCATGGACAATTTTGTCTCCGTTAACAGCTGTATCCAGGTAGACCTCTACGGGCAGGTATGTTCCGAGTCTGGGGATATCAGCAAATCAGCGGAACTGGCGGTCAGCTTGATTTCGTCATGGGTGCGTATCACTCAAAGGGCGGCCAGAGCTTTATCTGTACCCCTTCTACAAGAACCCTCAAAGACGGAACGAAGGAGTCTCTCATCGCACCAGTGTTGACACCGGGTTCCATTGTAACGACACCGAGAAGCGCTACCCACATGATCGTTACGGAATACGGCGTTGCCAATCTGAAAGGAAAATCCACTTGGGAGCGTGCAGAACTTCTGATCAACGTTGCACATCCTGATTTCAGAGAAGACCTGATCAAAGCAGCAGAAAAGAATGGAATCTGGAAAAACACCAGCAAATGCACATTCTAAAATATATCTCAAACCAAAAGAGAAGCTTTCGGGCGGAATTCCGTCTGAAGCTTCTTTTGTTAAATATGACTAATTTACATCGTTTCTGGCGAGGATTTCTGCCGGTGTGTTTCTCATCGTGCTGAAAACAGGAAGCAGTCCTGCGACCAAGTTAAACACCGCCACGATAGCAAAACTGATCAGGAACACTGCCGGATTCATCAGGTATTGTTCCCCGATCATCGGCACCTTGGATATTCCGTTCAGTATATATGCCATGATCACCATGGCTGGCAAAGTGGTCAGCGTGGTCAGAGCGATGACCTCTCCGACGAACATCTTGTAGATGTCCTTTTTCTTCAGGCCGATGGCCCTCAGTACACCCACTTCTTTGATGCGAGACAAGAAAGAAGATCTCAGCATCAGGTAAATCTCTATGAGCGAGATCAGCAAATGATTCCGCATACCAGCAGTGTCGCCATGACCTGCTTTTTTGATGCTGTCGATATATTGCTCTCTGCTGTTCTCATAGTTATCTGTGACTTTGATATTCCGGTCGGATAGCTGCGCAAAAGTCTCCGACTTATCCTTTGGCGAAAGAATCATGCTCTGCTGACTGTCGATATAATAGTATTTAGCCATCTTCGCAGTCACATAGATATCGTTCCTCTGGCGCTTGTCAGAATAGTAACCGCAGACGGTCAGCTTTTGCCGTTGATCTTCATGTCCAGGTCGCTGCCGATAGCGGCTTCAAAACCGATGGTTTTCGTTGATCAAAGCCTCATAGTCGTTTTTCGGCGCATTGCCGCTGGTAATCTGTAAATCTTTGCTGTCCTTCATCAGATCATAATTGACTACTTGATCTTCTGTGTTTTCCACATCCTCCATGCTCTGGCCTTCCTCGGCTCCCTGAGATGGCTGATTGCATAAGATGTCGATGAAGAGGTCCTTATCCGTATATATGGACGGACTTCCCTGGTCGGTGATCCCAGCAATGGTGAATTCGCCCAAGCGATTCAGTTCTAATTGTCGACCGACAAAATCCTCGTATGTGGATATGCCCACCTGCTGTACCTCATATTTTCCGAGAATGCTGTCAATGACCATTTTGTCGATGACGATTCCCTCTCACTGTCAGCAGGCTTTCCGGCAACCAGGCTGTCTTTTTTAACCATATCAATGTCTGAGAGTGAACCGCTGACCATGGTCATAGCGCCTGCCGATTGGTAGTAATCGTCCATCGGCATGATGAAATTGGCATTGGAGTCTCCTGGCAGAACGTAGTCCACACCTGCCAGCTTTTCATTTTTCATAAAAAGCCGGGCTCAGCTTTGCCGTGTTGATGGTCAGGTAGTTCTGATTGACCTGGACAAATTTGTCATCGGTGACGTTGGTAATCCCAGCAATATTGCTGACTGCATAAATTGCAAACATGGAAGCCAAAACGAACCCCAGTAAGAGGATCTTTTTGATGACGGAATAGGAAAAAAATCTTCTTATATCCATTGATCAAAAGCGTTCCCAAGTTAAAAATGGAAGTATAGTGAGGCTTAAAGCTCTCGTCAATCAGCTTGTCGTAATCGAACTCGTAGTCCTCATAGATGTCCTTTGATATCTTTTTATAGTGATCGTCAATCAGTTCCACGGCATCAGAGCCTTCTCCCAATCCCTTCGGCGTCTCTAAATAGATATTGTTGTTTCTGACGACAACCTTAATCTCCAGAGGCGCGTCCTCTTTGTCACTGAAGAATCTGACTTTCACATTGTCCTGCACCAACTCCTTCTGAACAGGCATATCCTGCAGATAGATTTTGTTCTCCAGTCTGTAGTCAATTCATCGTCGTGTGCATTCTCCTTGTCGCTGACGATCCTGCCGTCTACAATCTCAATAATTCTCGATGCGTAGAACTCTGCAATTTCTCTCTCGTGAGTGACCAAAATGACCAGCTTCTCCCTGGAAATCGCTTTGATGATGTTCATGATTTCTATGGTATTTTTTGCTGTCCAGATTTCCCGTCGGTTCATCGGCGATGATGATTTTCGGGTTCTTGACGATGGCGCGGGCGATGCCGACTCTCTGCCGCTCGCCCCCGGAAAGCATCTTTGCCGGACGGTTCTTGTACTTGTCGATGCCCACTTTTTCAGAATGTACATGACCCGCTCTTCGATTTCCTTCTTATCCTTGATCCCCATCATCTTCAGCACCAGAGCCACATTTTCAAAAACCGTGTCGTCTTCAATCAGGTTATAGTTCTGGAAAATATATCCGACGCTGACATTTCGGATCTCGTCTTTTTTGCCGTTGGACTTTGTCGTAATCCTATCGTCGTCAATATAAATTTCCCCGCTGTCTACCTTGTCAAGACCGCCGATGGCGTTGAGCAGCGTGGTCTTTCCACAGCCGGAGTTGCCCAGGAAGGTGACCAGCCCTTTGTTCTCTAGTTCGATGGAGGTATCGTTGATGACGTGAATCTCATTGCTTTTTTTCTTATTGAAATACTTATTTACATTGACTAATCTGATCATCCCATTACACCTCCTCTTTGTATGCGTTCATGGCAGTTTTCTTAAATAACTGTCTCGCATATCTCGCCGCCAGCAAAATAGCCATCAAGCACAGTACCACATAGAGAATGACATAGTCTCCTGTCGTCAGAAAGGACAGCATTTCATTCATCGAGGTATTCTGCAGCAACGATTTGCCTTGGAAATTCCCTACCTTTATGATTCCTATGACTCCAATGCAGAAGAAGAACGCGATGTTAAACACTGCAAACAGCTCGGTCTTCAGCAGAGAACTGCAGTTAGCCTTCGTCGCACCCAGCATTCTGATCGTAGAGAAGTAGACGTTTCTCGACTTCAAAATCAGCTTGGTAATAAAATACGTGATGAAGAAGAGCACCAGCAGCATCGCTACCAGCATGATGGTCCTCAGCGTCTCCTGAATGATGTCAAATCCTTGGGAATAGCTGATCAGGCCGTCGTTGACATGAAACGTATCAAATCCTGCTTTTTTGAATCTTCACAGCGGTCTCTTCTGCCGTCTTATAATCGCTGACGATTACGCTGGACTGGAAGTTTCCTTTGTTAAACATTTTGCCGTAGTCCTCTGGGTTAATGAACAAAGTGCCGCTGATGGCGTCAAAATCGTCCCGATCCAGATAATAGCTCAAATTGCTCTTATTGTATACCGCGCCGACTTTGAACTGGAACGTATCTTCGAAGTACAGGCTCTTGTTGGTCAGTTTCAGTTCTTTGCCTACAGCACCGGATTCTGCCATGGCATCCACATCCTCTGGCACGTATATCTCTCCTTTTGGAACCTTTGAAGAGGCACGGATCGGCATAACCCCGGCCGCAGAATTTCCCTCGGCAATGTGATTTGCCAGTTCGATTTCCTGTGTACAGTAACGTTCGAGAGCGGCCAGCCTGATATTTGCCATAGTATCGTCATTGACACACAAATAGCCTTCCAGGTAGATATCGCTCTCTTCCATGGCCTTTTGCTGCTCCTCGGTCATATATCCATAGCCTACTATTTTTATTTTATCTTTTATAATTGCATTGCCGCTGTTTTTGATCCATGACTTCGGCTTTTTGTCCATGATTACATCCATGTATTGCGCGGCATACTGGTCCCGCGGGCAGATCATAATGGCTTCGTTGCTGTTTTTCGGCATCCTGCCTTCTTCCAACTGGTCTGCATAATCCGCTGCTTCTCCTAGCTTTGTCGTCACATAATACTCGCCCTTCTCGCTGTCGTCGGTCACGTTGGTCACAAGATCAAGGAGCAAGTCATATTCTACGATCTTATCTACGTTATCAATCTGCTTTATCTTCGCATAGTCCGCATCAGTGAATTCCCCTCCCCTGGTTTTGTCACAAGGATGCGGTCCTTATCGGTATCTGAGAAGTAGTTGTTATAACCCCCAGTGGTCATCTCTCCCATGTACATAAACGAAGAATACTGTGCAAAGACAGCGGAACACAGGAAGATGAACACCACCAAAAGGAGCAGAAACTTCGCCGGGATATTAAAGGTATTTCGTACACCCAGCCTGACCATACTGCCAAAAGAGAGGGAGTCTGCTTTTGCAGTCTTTATTTCTGTTTCTTTTTGGTCTGCCTGTATGGCGGTCACTCGCAGCCGCTTGTCTTCTGCCACTCTGCCGTCATGCATGGCGATTTTTCTCGTCACATAAGGTTCCACCTGGTCATAATTGTGCGTTACGACGATAATCAGCTTATCCTTTGACAGTTGGTGAAGCAGTTTGATAATCTCTGCCGCCGACTGGCTGTCCAAGTTTCCTGTCGGTTCGTCCGCCACGATAATCGGCGTCTCCTTGGCCAGAGCTCTAGCAATGGCAACTCTCTGCTTCTGACCGCCGGACAGCTTGGAAGCCTTGGTTTTCTCATAATCTGACAAGCCGACTTGCTCGATAATCTCTCTGACTCTGCCAGGGATCTCACTCTTGTCGTATCCGCTCATCAAAAGCACCAGTTCTACGTTCTGGTACACTGTATAACTGTTGATCAAGTTAAAAGTCTGAAAGATGCTGCCTATATATTTCTTGCGGTACTCTTCCAAATCCTCCTTGGAAAATCCACTGGTAGGCTGCCCCATGATATACATTTCGCCCTCTTCGTAAGAATCCAATCCGGAAATTACGTTGAGCAGGGTGGATTTGCCGCTGCCGCTCTCACCAGTGATCGCGACAAATTCGCCAATATCAAATTCCAGGTCCACTTTGCTGAATCCTGTGGATACCAGCCCGTTCCCAGAGTAGAATTTTGATACACGTTCTAATCTTAACATTTTCGTTCCCCTTTCTTTAGATACCATCTTAATATAGCATACGAAAGGAACAAAAATCTACGAAAGTTGACGAAGTTTAAGAAACGTAAGAGAATTGTAAGAAATGAGTGCATGACGGCGGCGAAGCCTGCCTATGCACTCATGTCACAGCCTTACGGCGTGACGACGATTAAGGTACATTCCTTGATACTCCGGCAGCTTGCTGCCTTCGTATGAAGAAATCTCAAATAACGGAATCAAAGATTCCTATTTCCCTTTGTCGCAGCGAGGCTCTGGCAACCATCAAGTCTCATTTTTTTTCGTAATTAAAAATGGGGTTTTCCTATTCCTCTTACCATGTTAAAATAAGTTTTATTACAAATATATTTAGAACAAGGAGGCTGACAATTTATGCTTAATCCTATCGTTATGGCCGCGTAAGCAAGACTATCGCAGCCGTTAGGAATGAAATACGTGTTGTAGATAGTGCTTGCTCTTCCCGTTGAAACACTAAAATGAGGAGCGCGAGATAGGCTATAAGAAAGCAACACACATACTGCCGCAGGACTTGCTGGAAAAAGTGCAAGAGTATGTAGACGGAGAATTTCTCTACATTCCAAGAATTTCTGACAACAAAAAAAGAACTGGGGTGAAACCACGTCAATCCGTCAGGAACTGAAGGAGCGAAATAGGCAAATCTTTGCAGATTACCAGGCTGGAGAGCAGATGGGCTCATTGGCTGAGAAATATTTTCTATCTCTCAAGAGTATCCAGCGAATCGTCGGACAGTTAAAAAACAACAAATTGAATGAATGAATCTGCTGTTCAGATAGATTAAGACTCTATCCGGACAGCAGTTTTTCTTTCACAGCGATAAGAATTTCCATGATTTATGAGTATAAAAGCGCCTCTTTTTCCCATTTTTATTTATGAAGAAAGTATGAGGTCGGAATTGCCATACTGCCATGCTACACTTGACTCATGAAAAAAGTAACTTGAAAATACAATATGATTCAACACCTCTAATCCATCGCCACTGCAAAAAATGCGGCAAAAAACGCGCTTTAAATCCTCTGACCAATTTCGCATCAATGCACAGCGGCAATATCTGGACATATGGTTAATCTACAAATGTACAAAATGCAATACGACTTGGAATGCAACAATCTTTTCTCGCATTTCTCCGCAAGCTTTGACTTCAGAACAACTCAATCAATTTCAGGAAAATGATCAAGCCCTGGCCAAAAACTATGCTTTCGACTTTGATCTGCTCCGCAAGAACGGGGCGGAATACGAGCTGCCTGCCTTTTCAATCGTCGGCGATGACATCGGCACTGGAGAATCTGCCGAAGTGAAATTGATCAGTGAATATATCTTACCGATCAAAGTCTCCACACTGCTTAGGAAAAAATTGCACCTTTCACAAAAATCTTTCAGAGAGCTAGTCGAAAACGGACGGATCAAAGATGCCTCCGGCCAAAACCTGTTAAAGAGCAAATTAAATGGGGAAACCACCATCATATTCCTTCCGTGAGGACAGGGCATATTTCCGCGAGCAACAGAATAAAATGATGTCAGTGACTTTTACGAAAGGATGTGATTAAATCATGAATAAGTTGCAAAAAAAGCAGCAAATGGTACTGTCCATCATTATTCTCTGTCTCGCTGTCTGTTTCCTGCTTTCTAAACTCCTCCTGTCGGAGCAGCGCTTTATCTACTCTGCTGTCCTGATCGGTGCAGTCTTCATCTCTATTTCTGTCTATATTGCTGCAAAGCAGCTCCGCCATGTAAAGCACGGCAAAGCCCAGCTTCTGATGATGTTCCTGTCCACTTTTCTTGTCGCCGCAGCAGTCCTTTATTTATACAGATAAGGGCTGCTGCATTTAGTTCGATCCTAATGCCGCAGCCCCACTTTATCTTTTTTTTGAAATTCGGAATCTGGATCCCCCATCGCTTTCCAGCCATAGCGGTAAATGGAAAGGGAGTATGGAACCCAGGGTAATGCTTTCATTGAGCACGCCGCCCCATGAGCCGACAAGGATATCGTATATGAGCCAGCATGGAGAAGCACATGCCAAATTTGACAAACGAATTTTTTGTGCGTTATTTGTCCAATACCCGACATTGCTGGCAATCAATGCCGCAAAGGGCAGCAGGCTGATCGCACCCTTCCATGTGAAAGCGAGGATCACTATGCATACTGCTGATAAAATCGCAATCCATCCTTTCCATCTGACCCACGCGTATTTGTCATACCACATCAACAGCCCATTTCGAAACAGGATGACCATCAGATTCAGACAGCCGCTCAAGGCATTTAACAGGAAAAAATTGCAGGCAAAACAGGGCGCTGCCTAATATCTGACAAAAAACAACGCTCGATTCGATTTTATCTGGTACGAAAAAATAAACAGCAGTACGCCGATATATCCAATTGCCTGAATCAGTATGTCCATCATAATCTCCTAATATATACACATTACTTCCTGCGGATGCATTTGTCAAGTGATCTTCGTGCTGATCCAAAGCGCTGCCACAAACAAAACTGCGTAAACCATGCTTTTTTTAAGCTATACAGCGCCGTTTTCCAAGCATCCAAGGGTGAATTTCACAGAAATCAGTAGGAAAAATGTCAGTTTTAATACCATATTTTACAATATAATAATATAACTAACTATAAAAATCGCTCGGTTTTGATCAAAATTCGCGCATTTCGAATGGTTCATCCGTGGTATAGCTCTCATGCTGCCAAAAATGCGGCGCATTGATACCAAAAAGCGTATTTGCGCCGCCATTGCTGATTCACGACAAATGGCAATCAGCTTTATTGGTAATCAAGCGAAAAAACGGCGGCCACACAGCCGCCGCTTAACCTTTTTACATAATAAATCCGACAACAATGTACATCCCTGCTGATATCAGCGCAACAGACAAGGTGTATGGGAGCTGGCTTCTGATATGCTCTGCAATCCCACATTTTGTTGCGGAACATGCCACAACAGTCGTATCGGAAATTGGCGATGATTGATCTCCAAACAGGCCGCCGCTCCAAACCGCGCCTGCAAGAAGTGGAATACTGGTGCCCATGGTGAATGCCATCGGCATGACGAGAGGCAGAACCACAGCCATTGTACCCCAGGAACTTCCCGTAGAGAAAGAGATAATCAAGGCGATGATAAAGGCGATGACTGGCAGCAGCGCCGGACTCAGAATGCCGGAGAAGGCATTTGCCAGGTATTCGCCTGTTCCCAGGGTCGATACCAGGTCGCCCAGACCAAGAGCAAAGGTAAGATGATAATAATCGGCAGCATACCGACCCAGCCCTCATATAGCGCAGAGCTGGCTTCCTTGAAGGTCATCACTTTCTTTCCCAGAATCATGACGAACGCGATGGCAATGCCAGACAATACGCCCCACAAGAACGATCTCATGCCGGCTCCATTTAAGATATTCCCACCACCTGTGATATACATGCCGATGATGGTGACCGCAATCATCGCCGCTACAGGCAGAATCAGCAGCAGACAAGTCGTCGTCTTTTCATCTTCGCCTTTTTTCATAAATGCCGCTGGCCTTTGCCAGCCGGTCTTCTTCAATCACACGAAGTTCTGCTTTTTTCATCGGTCCAAAGTCAAAGCCGGTCAAAATCAAAATCGGCACGATTGCCACTGCGATTACCACATAAAAAGGATAGCGGTATGGATTTGATCATCACGCCCGCCGCACCTTCAACGCCCGAATTTTCCAGCACGCTGATCATGTAAGCGCCCCAACTGCTTAAGGGAATCAGCGCACAGACTGGTGCGGAAACGGTGTGCACGATAAAGGCCTGCTTTTCAGGGGAAGTCAGATACTTGTCGTTGACCGGTTTCATGATGGAACCGGCGATCAGACTGCTCATATTTGCAGAAACAAACACGATGATGCCGATGAGCCAGGTGATGAAATTAGCGGATTTCTTTGATTTGATCAGAGACGTCCTCACCGTCAGAAAGTCGATAAAACCGTTGACGCCTCCTGCTTTCTGAATCAGCAGAATCATGCCGCCCATCAGAGAAATCGCCAGCATCGTCGTCAGATTGCTTCCATCGGCAAAGACCGTTTCGACAGATTTGATGATGCCGTCCACACCGGAGAGGATATTGCCGTCAAAGATAATGACATTCCCTATAAAAAGTCCCAGCAGCAGCGACACATAGACGTTCTTCGTCGTAAGAGCGAGTCCTACTGCGACAATCGTAGGGACAATTGATAAAATTCCATATTCCATTTTTTGCTCCTTTCTTTCCTTAATTTAAATGATCATAAAGATTGCAGAACCCATCAGCACGCAATGAACCGCAATTGTGAAAGTCCTCTGGTTAATTTTCTTTAATACGATACTGCCCGTAACCGCACCTGCTAGGACAGCCGGCAGCAACATCAGGCAGACCCCCGCCGATACACTTGTCATCTGACCAGAAACGATATACTTGCCCAGAAGAAAGGTATTCAGCACTGCCCAGTAGCCGCAGACCGTGCTGCGCAGCGCATCCTTCTCCTCGACGGTCTTATTCAAGTATGCGATCAGCAAGGGGCCGCCGATACCATAGGCCGACTGCAGGGCTCCGCTTCCGATCGGATAAAGACAGTGCCAGAGTCTCAGTCCCTTCTTCTTTTTTCCTCTGTATATTCCATAAAGCTCATAGGCGGAATTCACGATGATGAACAAACCCAGACAAATTTTGATCAGTGCTTCAGAGACGTGAGCGAGCAGATAGTCAGCCGAAATCGGTCCGAAAAGAACCGCCAGGGTCAGCACGATCATCAGTTGTCGAACATTTACCTTCTTTTTCTCTGACGAATCAAAATCAAAATAGCCTGACCGCCCGTAAAAGCCATGCCGCCGGCATGAAGACTTCTCTCGGCAGTACCAGCAGCGCGAAGGGAAGGCAGAAGATGGCAGCGCCAAAGCCTGTAATCTGCTGTATAAAATAGCCACAGAAAAAGACCACCAGCAAGAAGATTGACAGCAGTAATGCCGGCATACCGTTCATCACTAGCCTCTTTTCAGGAAAGCGGTACAGCAGTGCATGCCGCCCCACGCTTTGACGACCTCGTCATATTCTATCACATGAACTTTGACACCGCCGCGCTCCAAAAATTTCCCTAGATCTGTCGTTGCCCGCCGGCATGACGATTTCCCCCGGTCTGATCGCGACAAAATTGACGCCAAAGCCTTCTTTGCACTCTCTGGTATCTGGGCATTCCAGAATTCTGTAGCCCTTTTTCTTCATGGCATCGACCACGCTGTATGGAACCTGGGAGGGATACATGTAGACCAGGTCATGGCTGGCGATGTTGAATACGCCGTCAATGTGAGCCTGCCCGCAAGGCGTCTGCATGTAGATGATCTCTTTGACGCCGATCCGTTTCAGCTCTGCAGCTACCTGCTCAGCGCCTGCCCTGTTGGTTCTCGCACCGACAGCCAAAATCACGGTTTCCCCGATCGACCCACATCACGTTAGCACCTTCAAAGTAGCCATCTGCATTGATGGTCTTGATGATAGGGATGTTCAAGTTAGCAACAGTTCTCGCAACTGCCGTCTCTTCCCCTCTTCTCGCCGCCATAGCCGGTCTGCAGATAATGGCACCTTCTGGCGTCATCAGAAGCAGATCCCTGCAGAACAGCGCGTTTGGCCGATCCTTTCTTTGCTCTTCCACGTAATGGACTGCAATGCCTTTGCTCCGATAAAAATCCGCCAGTTTGTCGTGTTGTGCTCTGAACCGCTCTGGGTCGATCTCGGTGCGGAATCTCACCTCTCGAAAGTCAAAATCATCGACTTCTGCACCCGGTCTTCGCATCAAAACGGCTTTCAGCTCATCGACCTCTGAATGGCAGCCCCAGTCTCCCCAATATTCAGGCATATCTTCCTCAAACCAGGTTTCTTTCGGGAACCATTTATCTCCGCCTAAGGGGTCAAAGGCATTCTTCTCTAAGATATCGTGCATATTTTTCTTTCTCCTTTCACATTCTAATGACTTTGCGTATATGAGCAAAAGCTGTGCCAAAATTTTTCACGCAATCCCAAGGTTTCCCGCCTATCAACTCCCCAAAAACGCATCTTGTAAAATAATTATTTTCTTCTTGTAATAAAAAGTCTGCACAACTATACTATAGTTAGTAGAAAAGGAGGCGCTCCGTGTTATCGAAATATATAGAAAAGGCCATGAAGCTCTATAAAAATATCGACGGTCTGGCTGCCGTCGATAAAGAAGGAATCATCAGATATTATTTTTAATTACCGTCCCAACATCAACCCGCTTTCCGCGGAAGATGATTTGAACAAACATGTGCTGGACGTTTTTCCAAGTCTCGACGCGCAGAGCAGCACTTTACTCACTGTACTGCGTACGGGCGAGCCAATCCTCAATTATTTTCAGGAGTACGATAACTGCATAGGTGTGCGGATCAACGCGATCAATACGACCATGCCGCTGACAGATGCGAACGGTCAGTTGATCGGCGCCATCGACGTTTCCGTTTATATCACCAACGAGCACGACCGTCTCTCCATCGTGATGAACAAGCCTGCCAACCCCGCCAACTTGTTCACTGCCAGCGACATCATTACCAAAGATGAGCATATGATCCAGCTAAAAGACAATCTTCTCAAAATCGCTTCCACCAATTCTTCTGTTTTAATTTACGGCGAAACGGGCACGGGCAAAGAACTCTTTGCGCAGTCCATCCACAGCGCCAGTAAGAGGAAGGACGGACCGTTCATCGTGCAAAATTGTTCTGCTATCCCAAATACGCTTTTTGGAAAGTATTTTCTTCGGAACCGTCAAAGGGAGCTACACTGGTGCCGAGAGCCGTAAGGGGCTTTTCGAGTTGGCAGACAGCGGCACATTATTCCTCGATGAAATCAATTCTATGGATATCAATATGCAGAGTAAAATTCTGCGGGTTCTGGAAGAAAAAAAGTCAGACGAATCGGCTGCGAAAAGGATGTTGCTTTTTTGATGTGCGCATTATCTCCGCCGTCAATGAGAAGCCGGAAGTCGTTCTCAATCAAGGAAAAGTCAGGACAGATCTTTACTACCGCCTTTCCCTGTACAGATTACCATCCCGCCCCTGCGCGAGCGCAAAAGCGATATCCCTTTTTTGACGGATTATTTTATCAATTACTTTAATAAGACGATGCATCGAAATATTTTGGGAATTACGGAGGATGCCCTGGACGTGCTGAGGAACTATTCTTGGGCGGGAAATGTCAGGGAGCTGAAAAACATCATCGAAGGATGCTTCAATATTGTAGATGACGGCTTCCTGACGAGAGAAAACATCCCCGCCTATCTCCTCGCCTCCATCAAGTATTACGAAAATACACCAATAGATGACGACTCAAGGTCGCTGGATCAACGGGTCAAAGCCTTCGAAAAGGATATCATCATCAAAACGCTCGCGCAGCACCGCACGCTGTCAGCCGCCGCCAGGGCTTTGTCCATCACCCGGCAAAACCTCCGTTATAAACTGGAGAAATATGAAATTGATATTGAGAAAATGATAGAGGAGAAGTAGTTATATTTAACTTTGAGACATATTGGACAATATTCTCTTCTAATAAGACAGCGTTCTTCGTTTTTAACAGAATAATTTGAAATTTCCATCAAAATATGTTATACTTAAATATATTTTAACCATATTAGGATAATTCTTCGAAACACTTTAATGTCAAAATTGGTAAATGCGTAATCATCACATCATTATAAGTTAGGAGGTACCCTGATTGAACAAATATTTATCTTTAATTTTCTTATACAATAGAGCGAGTCACAGAAAAATTCTGCTCCTTGTCGGTGCCATTCCGTTGAGTTTTCTGGTAATTTTCTTATTGAGAATCGGCAACCCCTATGATACTAGTTCCTATATGCTCATGGAACGCGCTTTCGGTGGGGTGTGGGCTGTCTTACTGTTTATCACAATAAACGTGATGGGGCTGATGACAGTAGTAAATTCATTAAATGGAAAGAAATCCCTGAAGGCGACCCATGCAACGATTGGATACACGATGAGAAGATTGGGCTTATCACCGATTTCATCTTTTCTCATAATCTTCTTTTTACTACCTTGCTATAATCCTTATATTTTGGGGCGTGGCAATTGCTTCTTTATATGGGATTGGAAAGATAGGGCTGACAATGGCAGGCGCCACCGGTATTGACACCAAACTTGCTCTCGGTCTATTAAGGACAGAAATAGGCCATGTTTTGATTCCCATTGCACATCCAACCATCATCATCTTTAACATTGTTGCCGCACTGGCTTTAGCAGGCGAATGTGCCAGGTCATGTTATTTCGGCTGGCATAACGGAAGGCAATCAGCCGGCGTGGCGCTGGTAATCGTTCCCATGTTTCTTATTTGGACTTATCTCTCTGAGAACAGCTATATACTTATGGCCATTCTGCTTCTAATTTTTACGCTGCCTTTTCCTTTGGAGATGTGATTTCAAGAGAGAAACGCCCTAAGGGCGATCCGTTTATGGTTAATAAATACATAGGCATCATGGACTTGGACAGTACGGAATTTGATGACAGCATTCGTCTTGAAGTCAACAGCGCAGCTGAAACTTATGACCCGTCCTTGCTTAAGCGATATGGCAGAGGTACGGAACATGGCATGAGAAACGGACTGAAAAAGCTAAATCCAGTCTGGCTGAGGCGCAGATTCATGCCCCTAGGGAGCAATCTGGAAAGAGCCAACTTTTTCTTCGGCGTTTGTATTTTTATAGGGATTGCCGAACATTTATTGTTCTTTGGCAGATATCTCATGCAGCTGGATCTGATCAAAAAACAGCATCAAGGGGGGGTAACGATAGATTCCGGCGTGAGGATGCCTTACTTCTGGGATATGCAGGAACACACCTATTACGGGTACATAATAGCAATTTTACTGGTAGTCCTTCTTCAGGCATATTGGAATTATGAGTACTATAATAAGGAGACGAAAAGCGTATATGTTATGAAGAGGCTGCCGAATAGAAAAAAAGAGTATCCACGGACGATTTGGGTCTCACCGTCATACAGGCATTTTTATAGCGATGATCATGACCCTGCATACCGCAATTGATTTAGTCGTGTATGTTCTCGGAACACCGGAAGTTGCACTTCATCCGGATTACCTATCACACATTTTACCATTCTGCAATTAGCGCCTGGCCGCTTGGTGACGCTTGCGGACATTAAGCAGAATCATTAAGGAGGACGGAAAATGATTGAGATTAGAAACGTATCTAAGAAATATAAGGAAAAGATTGCTCTCGCAAATTGCAATCTTCAAATTCCTAAGGGGCAGGTCATCGGTCTCTTTGGTGCTAACGGTGCCGGAAAAACCACATTTATGAAATGCATTATGGGTTTCCTGACCTTTGAAGGTGAGATCACATTGGATGGAAAAAAAAAATTGATGAAAGCAATATATCCAGGCTGTCTTTTTGCAACGGGCGACCATTCTTTCTTTCCGTCTATTACAGCTGAGGATCACAAGTTGTTTTACAAGATGCAGTTCCCCAGTTTAATGAAAAAAAAGATATGAGGCTCTGATGGAATTCTTTGAATTGCCAACGAAGAAAAAAAAATTAGCGAGTTCAGTCTGGGACAACAAAACCAGTTTGAAGTGGTACTGGCAATCAGCCAGGGGGCAGATTACATATTCATGGATGAGCCTTTCGCCGGCAACGATGTGTTTAACAGGGAAGACTTCTACGAAGTTTTGGTAAGCGTTTTAAATGAGGACGAGAGACAGTTAGTATCATCTCTACTCATTTGATTGAGGAAATTGCAGATTATATTGACAGGGCAATCCTCATAAGAAAAAGTGAGATTATAGATGATCTGAGCGTAGACGACATAGAAAAGTCAGGAAGTACATTAATTGAAATTGTAAAGGAAAAATATGATTACAGGGCAGACCGCATTAGAAAGGCTGTAGATCAAATGAAGTAATACTGAGAGAAAGATGATAAGAATAAAAGGAGAGTCATCTATTATGAAAAAGTCAATTATAATATTTGTGGCGGTGACGGTCCTCTCCATTGGGATGACTGTTTATGGCTGGGCTTTCGTGAACGGCCAGGTCGGTGAAGTCACGCTGACAGAAGAAACAATCTCGGGCAACAGCGATATGGCAGATGGATTGACGGTGGGCTTCAGAGCTAGTTCATCCGATGGTCTTCATTGGACCAATCGTTTCGATTACAGCACAAAGAAAACGGAATCTTCTTTTAAAAAGGGGCGAACTTGCTAAAAATGTTGACTCTATAGTCTATGACGATATCCGTTTCACAGGATGGTCCACGGTACCTTACTTTACGCAGCTAAAATATGACTGGTTAGACGGATTGCAGGAGAAAAAAATTCATGCTTTTTATAACGAAATCCAGCAGAAAGTCTCGAAGAGCGGTCTTGGGGAAGAGGGTAAGATTAGACTGAAGGACTACTTGGATTTTTATCCGGTAAACTTCCGATTCCAATTTGGCACTAAGATATATAATTCGGATAATGCTCTGACCGGTTTAAAGGTCTATGATAGGAGAGGCATGCTTTCTCCGGAAGACGGCGCGTCAGCCTATGATGGCGAGGTGGACCTGTATACAGCCTTGAATAGCGTATTCAAAATCCCCGTTATAGAGAATGAATATCAGAAATATAAGGTTTCCAAAGTAGAGGATTATGATTACAAGACAGCTTTGGGTTATAAGACAGAGATCGAAAAGCCTTTGGGCCAAGGTGAAGATTTTTATGAATTTGATCCCATACTCGTTATCCAGGAGGAAAATATCAAAGATGGAAAGAAGTGGTCTCATCCGGATCTTTCCGGAGGGCTGTCATATAAAGCAGACGGCGAAAATCAAGCTGACGATTCTCATGTGGGAAAAACAGCCTCTGACTACGGCTTAAAAAACAGAATGCTTTTCATAGTCAATAATAAAACAGCCAAGGGGGCTTCTGTGGATGTTTCTCAAATTGACGAAGGTTATGGCGTATATGAACTCCCCATTGATGTAAAAGCCACTGCAACAATACGGATGGGCAGAAGAAGCGCCACAGTACCCAATCCGAAACCTTTAAGCGAGGAACTGGCCATGGTTTATCCACTAGATGAAGATGCTGAATATGTAGAAATGAGTTTATCCGGTGATCACAGATATTTAGCTGTTTTCTCAGTAAAAGATGGAACTTACTTTGTGGACCTGGTTGATGCAGATAATTGGACCTCCAATGGTCCGATTGAAGTATTTCCAGCCTCAGAAAAAAAATGACATATGCTTGGGGTGAGGACGGAAGTTTAGCGATGACAAATCACAAAGGGCATGTTGCAGTTTTTTCTTTAACAGGCAGCGAGAATGAACCGTATGAAATTCTTTACAGTGGAAAAGTTCAGCGCGGCTTAGATAATGCGCTCTTTGATACAGAGATGGTTTCTAAAAAAGAATTCTCGTGCTAAATTTAAATATGGTATCGACAGGGGGCTGGCTGTTGCAGCAAAAAAGACGGCAAGGCGGCTTTAGTTCAAAACTTATTGATAGGCGATTCAGAATTCAATATCAGAAATGCAGCACTTGAATGTGCCATAATAGACAAAAGCGGGTCATCTACAGAGGCAAATTAAAAAAAGCAACATCGTAGATTTAGAATATGATATGAGTGAGGACGAAATGCAGATGATAAAAGACCTTCGGAGCGGCGCTGTATTGAATCATATTATAGAACCTGTTCGTAATGAAAATTGGTGTGAATGGAAAGTTTCAGCCAAACAATAGCGCCCCTAATTACACGTCAGCAAATTGAAGCCGGCTCTTGAACCCATCTTCATTATAATGGTAAGCAGTTATAATAATATGTGAAGCTTCATCGATAGGCTACCTCCTAGATGGACCGTTAAAATAATAAAGCTATCTAGGAGGTTTTCCTATGCACAAATTAAGAATTATACTTGTAGATAGATTGATCAGAAAATGCCAGTAATTTACCAGCATATCTCCCTTCCCTGCGCCCCAGGCCGTTGCCTTCTGCTTTGCAATGGAAAAAGCTGACGATTCTTTTGATCGCCTATTAATTCGCAAAAGAAAAGCAATTCGAGAAGATTAAAAAAATATTTACCGCAGAACCAAAACGAAAGCCATCCTGTCCTCTTCTTTCTGGGCAAAGATCTCGCCGTCCATCTTTTGCATGATTTCCCTGCAGATGTACAACCCCAGGCCGTTGCCCTGCTTGCCCCTGCTATTACTCCCGCGGAAAAAACTTTCAAAGATGTGATTAAAGTCGTTATCACTGACCGGTTCTCCTGTGTTGAACACTCGGATCAGTTGGCAGTAGTCCTCTTCATAAAATTCCAGTTTAATGCGGCGGCCGTCTCCATATTTAAAGGCGTTTTCAAATAAATTCTCCAGTACTTCCCACAACCGGTCCATATCGCCGCAAAGTAACAGGTTCTCATAAGGTCCTATCTCAAGATCAATCATACGCAGAGCGCATTTTTTTCCCGGTAGGTAGAAAAAATCTTCTTTACCAAATCGGCCAGATAAAACTCACCCATATCGACCTGAATATCCATGACATCGTCCTTCGATGCCCGCATAATCTCTTCCACATACTTTTCGATTTCCACTGCCTTTTCTCCAATCTGATGGGCAGCATGTTTTTTCTCATCTTCTGTATGATAGACCTCTTTTTCTAAAGCTTTGGCGTATAAGCCGATGGTGCTCAGAGGGGTTTTGATATCGTGTGACAGCGACAACAATAGCTGTTTCTTCTGCCTCACTAGTTCCAGCTCCCTCTTTCTGGTAACGTTTAATGTATCCTGCAACTGGCTGATCCCCAGACAAAGCGGCCAAAAAGCGACTCTTTTCCTCTTTGATTTCCGTCTTTAAGTGTCCCTTCGCCAGTTCTCCCGGCAGTGTACTCAGCCGGTAAAAAGGCGCAATCAGCTTATATTTCAAATACAGCAAAATCCCCATGACGCAGAGGAACATGATGGCCATGGCCGCTTCCAGCAGCAGGAGCCCACCTCTATAATCGTCATTAGGCGATATATATTCAAATCGGTAGAATCCGTCCACCACGCCGTCTCTATATGCGGGAACGATTTCAACCTGATAGGCGTCGTTTTCCCGAAAAAAATCCTCATATGCCTGGTCTGACGCGCCGATGCGCATATAATCCGCCTTTTTCACATATTGATACCCACGCAAATCAAGCTTATCCAGGTTTGCTTCCTTGGATAAGCTATTTATGATGCGGTTGATTTCCACCTTATATTCTTTGCCGCTGGAAGTTTCCCCTTTCAGAAAACACTGTCCCGGCCAAAACCGCCAGGATCACATACAGCGCTACAGAAAAAGGACAGCAGCCGGTTATATTTTCTCATAACGATAACCCACTCCCCATACAGTCAAAATCCGCTGCGGCTTCTTCGGATCTTCCTCGATCTTTGTGCGGAGCATTTTGATATGAACGGTCAGCGTCTGATTCTCGCTGAAGCTGTCTGCACCCCAAATTTGATTGAAGAGGAAATCCTTGTGCAGCGTCCTGCCTGCATTCTCCGCCAGCAGAAGGAGCAGCTCATACTCCTTCACGTTGAGTTCCACGGGCTCTCGGTCCAGAAAAACTTTCCGGGCATTCTTGTCAATGGTGATGCCGCCTGAAAGGAGCAGGCAGTCTGCAGCCTCTTTGTCATAAGTCCGCTGGATCAGCGCTTTGACTTTGACGGCGAGAACCTCCGGGTCGATAGGCTTCTCCATATAATCGTCCGCTCCCAGGCCAAAGCCTGTCAGCTTATCCGCCTTCTCCCCTCTGGCGCTGAGGATCAAAATCGGCACATTTCCTCTTTCTCTCACGGCGCGGCAGACGGCAAAGCCATCCATCCCCGGCAGCATGATATCCAAGAGCAGCACTTTCACCTGCTGCCCCTGCAAATAGTCTATCGCTTCTTCCCCTGATGTAACGTGGTGCACGCTGCAGCCTTCCTTTTTGCAGAAAAGCTGTCATTAGCTCCGCCAGTTCCACGTGATCTTCCACCAGTAAAACATCTTTCATTCTTTTTACCATCCTAATTTAATCAGCCATTCGTTGAGCCTGCGCTCTCTGGCCGCATCCCCTTCTGCCTTGTTCCATTTTCCCAGGACAAATTCATCCCTGATATCGCCGTCCTCGATGTAGAGGACCCGTTCGCATTTTGACGCCACCTTCATATCGTGGGTGACGAGAAGGATGCTGGTGCCTTCTTCGTTGATGTGGTTCAGCTCTTCCATGACTTCTGCTGAATTCTGTTTGTTCAGCGCGCCGGTTGGTTCGTCAGCAAAGATAATCTTCGGATTGTTGATCATGCTGCGGCAGATACACGCTCGCTGTAGTTGGCCGCCCGATACCTCGTTGATATCATTGTCCGCCACCTCGCTGATCGAAAGCTTCTGCATCAAAAGCTTCGCCCGCTCATTGACAGCGGCCCTGCCTTCTCTGCTCTTCCCCTCCGGCGACTGATATGCCGGTATGACTATATTATCATAGATGGACAGATTTTTCAGCATATACATCTGCTGAAAGACAAATCCCATTTCCGTCAGACGAAGTCTGCTCATATCGTCTCCTTTTAATGACGTCAAATCTCTTCCGTAAAATCCACCTTTCCGCCGTCGCATCGTCCATGCCGCTGACAGTGTAGAGAAGCGTCGTCTTTCCCCGAACCGGAAGGCCCCATGATGGCGGCCATCTCTCCAGCCCTGATTTCCAGATTCACATTGCGCAGTACGTTATTCTGCCGTTTATTTACAATATAGGTCTTGCATAAATTCGATACCTTTAAAGATTCCATAACATTTCCTTTCCGTTATTCCAGATTGTTTAATTCCTGTATGTTAATTCGTTTCACGCTTCTGGATGCGATGACTGTTGCTGCAATGATGCCCAGAAGAAGAATCAATGGGTACACCCGTATACCTGCCATGGCACTACCTGGATTTTCACCTCAGCGCCCATAAATGGCAAAGATCGGTTTCAGCACAAATTGGTTGCTGAGAAGGGACAGCGGGATTGCGGCAATCATAGAGCAGACGGTCACACTGACCATACGGACCACCTGCCAGAACTGAATGCTGCGGTCGCTGAACCCCCACGCTTTTCAGCATGGCGATTTCCCCTTTCTCTCTGACAATAAAGAGTTTTTCCATCCGCAGGGTAAGCAGCATGATAATAGCGCAGAGCAAAGCCGTCATCGGAATCTTCATGGATTCCAGCATCTTCTGTATCCCACCCACGTTGCGGTCGACGACATCCTGGGCGCTGTTCCATTCATAGGCGGGCAGTTCCTTTGCAAGCTCTGCCGCCAGTTCCTTCTGGCTGAGATCCGTCTCAGTGTGGACGGCGATGTTCCAGTAATCCGCCAGCATCTCTTTGCTCAGGTCAAAGGAGGGATTCATTCTGGCGCTCTCTCCCACCTGCATATAGTCGGTATAGAGCCCTGTGATGATAAAGCTGTGCTTTCCGTCGTGCAGGTTGGTTTCAATGGTATCACCGACGTGCCAGTCTTTCTTCTCCGACATTTTCTTAGAAACGGCAATTTCGTTAGAGAGCTTTGGCGCGCTGCCCTCGTCATAGGTCAGGAAATCATCTTTTGGACCGACTACCTGCAGCGTCATCAAATTGGTATCCGACTTCTTCCCCTGAGAACCAAATTTCAGGAAGTAAAAATACCACCGCGGAAAGTTCCGCGTCATATCCTTTTTCCTTCAGTTCCTTTTCCACACGGGTCATGCCGCGCTGTACGTCGCCTTCTTTTTTTTCATATCTCTGCTCTCCCTTGGCCTCAATTTTGCGCACATAAGCGGCAGCTTCGGGATTCAACGCAAATTTTAGCGCCATCTCTTCGCTCTGCATGGTGTTGAGGGTATTCAGAGGGATGGTGATCAAAATAAAGCTGATGCAGAAGGTAATCATCAATACCAGATAGCGTTTCACATGACTGACCATGTCATTGAACCCTAGAAAAACCGGTACGCTCATCCTGCCGTGATGATGCAGCCTGAGCCCTGCTCGGCGCCCATACCGCTCTCCAGTCTGCCCGCCCCTGATGGCGGTAATGGCGGAGACTTTGTTCAGCTTCCTGGTGCAGAGATAGCAGAAAGCCATGACGAGCATAATCACCAGAGCGGTGCAGATCAAATTGACCCATAGATTTGCTTTACTGTCCTCCATAATCAAATTGATGCTGACAGACTTGATCATGGCTTTACTGACCGGAATACTAACCAGAAGTCCAATCAGAGAGCCACTGGTGACCAAGGCCAGATACTTCGCCAGATAGATTTTTTTTTTTAATCTGAAAATCTCTGAAACCCGTAGCCTTCATGATGCCGATTTCCCGATAATCTTCTTCCAAGGTAAATACCAGGGTAAAACGCAGCACCAGCAGCGCAATCAGTATCAGGCAGATCCCTATGAGGATCAATAACGCTGCCATCAGCATGTCAAAAGAGTAAATCATTTTGTAGGTATCCCTCGTCACTGCATTGGTCATGGTGGCAAAGCTGTGCTGATTGAGCCGCTCTGCGAACCCTTCGGCATCGTCGGTCTCCACATCATAACGGATAAAGGATGTCGCCTCATCGCTGCCGGATAATTGGTCAAAAATCCTCCTGGCTGACGACCAGCCGGATCATTCCCACCATATCGTTGCCAAAGGCCGCATCCTTGATCGTCTCTTTGATGGTGCATTTCTTTTTCTATATCCCCGACCGGAGAATCAAAGTGTCTCCGATTTCCAACTTGTTTCTGTCTAGTGCCGCTTTGCTCAGCGCAATCTGCCCCTCTTCCAGGGTGAAAGACTTACCATCCTGATCGAAGACCTTGCAGTATTTTTTCTGTACCTGACCCCAGATAGATGTCAGAGCCGCCCGTCTGGAATGACTTGCTCTTTCCATCAGTCACGCAGGACACGTCCTTATCCCCCATGGTCATCATGGTGCTTTTCCATAGGTTTCGATGTCCGCTTTGCTGCTTGCAAGCCAGCGGTCGACCTCCTCTTCCTCCTCCGTACCGACGATGTTAAAATAGACATCGGGTACGTTGGCGTAATCCATATAATAGTCCACTGCCGGCGTTACCACCAGGATATTGTTGACACTGCTGGCTAAGAACACCGTAGCAATGGCGATAAATAAGAAAAAGAATCAGGTTAACACCCTTTCGTTTCTTAAGATCCTTCTTTAATATTCTGCCTAACATAATGAAAATCCTTTCTTCCTCTACGATTATAGCATCAGTATAACAAGTAAATTATTAAAAAATCCTTAAATGAAACACGATTTAGAAAATTTATCTGTATCATTGACAAAGTACATCAAGTGTACTATCATACAAATAGTACATCAAATTTACTAATAAGAATAGGAGTCGTATTATGGATAAAATGATCGAGTCATCAAAGCAGGTCTCTCTTTTTGCAGACTCAACCTCAATACAAGACGAGATCTGCCAATCCGTTCCAGTGAAATGGGGATGCTGATTTATCTTGTGAAAACAGACGAAGTAAAAACACCCCCATGCAGCAGCCCAATTCTTTCATGTTACAAAAGCCATGGCAACGAACATGGCTACATCCCTGTCATCCAAAGGGATACATCGAGAAAAGACAATTGAAAACAGACAGGCGCAGCTATGAACTGATTCCCACTGCAAAGGCGGTTCGTTTAGTAGAGGAGACCTATCATGACTATTTTAAGACCATGTCTTTCCTGGAGACAAGGTTAGGAAAGAGAAATTTGATACATTCATCCGCCTGCTTACGGCTGCAAATGAGATTTTATTGGAGGAAAAAGGTGATGAGTAGAATTTTAATTACGGGAGCATCGGGCAATGTCGGAAAATACGTTGCTGCCTATGCTCTGAAAAATGGACAGGGGATTACTGTGGCCGGCACCCATACAGAGACGTTGACAGAGATGTTTGGCAACACTGCAAAGATCGTTTATCTCGATTTCACCGACCCGGCTACGTTCAAGCCTGCTCTGGAAAATGCAGACAGAGTATTTATCATACGACCCCCACATTTGGGCAAACCCGAAAACTTGAAACCCTTTTGTGGAAGCGCTGAAAGAGCACGGAAGCATCCGGCTTGTCAGCTTCTTTATCTCTCCTTGGCGTAGAAAAAAAATCCGGTTCCGCCCCACCATAGAATCGAGAAATACATTGAACAGGCAGGGGCTGCCATATTGCCACATACGCCCCAGTTTTTTCATGCAAAACATCAGCGGCGTTCACGCCTTTGAAATCAAACACTTTAACAGAGTTGTGGTACCAGTAAAGAATGCCTTGACTAGCTTTATTGACACGGAGGATATCGGCGAAATCACTGCGAAAGTTTTGAGCGAACCAGAATTGCACCAAAATAGAGCCTATTCTATAACAGGCCCCGATGCGATCGATTATTGGCGAGTTGCAAAAAAATTCTGTCTGAGGAATTAGGCATAGAAATTATTTATACGAATCCTGCACCGGCCTTTACAAAAAATACTGGACCCATGTCAGAGGCATGGACAAAAAATACTGCACAGTCATGAGTATGCTCTATATGATGACGCGTTTTGGGGCCGCAAAAAATGTCACTGCTGACTTCGAGCAAGTCATGGGAAAGAAACCACAGACATTCCAGCAGTTTGTGAAAAAAAGAATATCGCTTGTTGGAAATAAAAACGTGGAAATGACGGAATCAAAAAAGGGCGAGGTTACTCGCCCAAGGCCATGATGATTTTCGGAACCAACTGCTTCTTTCTAGAAACCATCCCCGGCAGTCTGATGATGTGTTCGCTCTCGTAGGCCTCATCATATTCTTCGCCAAAGACATCCAAAATGAGCTGTCTTGCCCCGCTGCCTGCACAGATCAGGCCTGTCGTCTCCGTCAAAATATTCGTCAGCATAAAAAACATCATATCCATTTGATGACGTTCCCGGGCTTTTTCCATAAAAGGCACCATATCTTCCTGCAGTGCTTCCAGTTCGCTGCGGTTTGTAGCGATCAGCTGGCCAACGCCAAAGGAAGTTTCTCCTGCCGTAAACCGCTTAAAGTCCTGATAAAAAATTTCTTCTATGGATTTACCTTTCAGATTGCTGCCCGCAGCAAACATCTCTTCTGCGAACTCCTCCGGGTCAATTTCCGCGATAGACGCTAAATTCAGCGCTGCGGCTTTGTCAATCTCAGTACAGGTCGGTGAGCGGAACAGCAAAGTGTCTGATATAATCGCACTGCACAGCAGTCCTGCTGTCAACTGATCGATTTCTATATTTGCTTCATTGTACATTTGATAAATGATGGTGGAAGTACAGCCCAGGGGCTGATTGCGGAAAAAGACCGGCGAAATCGTCTCCACTGCGCCGATGCGGTGATGATCGATGATTTCTTTGATTTCCGCATGTTCAATGCCTTCCACTGTCTGGTTCTTCTCGTTGTGGTCTACCAGAATGACTGGTTTTCCCTTCGCGCCCAGCAGATTCCGCCGGGAAATCATGCCCATATACTTTCCATCTTCATCGATGATCGGAAAATCCCGATGCCGCTTACTTGCCATGACATCTTTGACCTCATCGATGTAATCCGTATCTTCGAAAGCGATCAAGTGGTCTGTGCGCATGAAAAATTCCACCGGAATGCTTTGATTGATGAGACGAGCGACAGTAAAGGCATCGTAAGGCGTCGATATAATGGTGCAGCCCCTTGCCTGTGCCAGCTTTCCTGATCGTCAGGGAAACTGGCGCGCCCTCGCATACGATGATGCAGGCCGCTTCCATTTCTATGGCACAGAGCTGAGACTCATAGCGATTTCCCAAAATCACCAAGTCTCCTTTCTCTATGAAACTCTCCATCATATCAGGATTTGCCGCTGCAATTAAAACCTTCCCCTGATTAAAATACTTTTGCCCCATCACCGACCACCGTGCTCCCTTTCAGCGTGTCAATAATATTGGAATATTGCGTGTTCGCATTGGAAAGGATGCTACTGTCGTAAACGTTCATATAGGACTTGGCGATATCGCCTACCGTAATCAGTCCCTCCAGCACAGCACCTTCTGACACCACCGGAATGGTGTAGATATCGTGTTCCTGCATCATGTTCCATGCCAGCTTGATCGACAGATTTTTGCAGACGCCTTTGGTCTTGCGAATCTCGATATCCTTCACCTGGGTCGTAATGTTTTCTATCAGTCGCGGCGCTGGTACGTCAAAATAGTCCAATACAAACTTCGTCTCTTCGTTGATATGTCCTGCCCTGGCAGGCTCGTACTTTTTCCCATCTATCTTATGCTTCAGATTGGCATAACAAATTGCCGAACAGATGGAATCTGTATCCGGATTCTTATGCCCGATGACATAAGTTGTTTCATATTCTTGCAATCACCTTGCCCCCCCCCTCTTTCTTTAAACTTGTGTCCATTCTACACTGATTTTCGGGCAAAAAGCAATCAGGCGAAAGTATTATTTAGTTTTTTTAGGAGGCTGATAGGGATGACATAATCGCAGATTTTTTTTAGCAGAATATTCAAAAAAATTATTATCAATTTACCCGTTTTATGTTAAAATGAGACTACGAAGTCAATACACCAACGTACTATATATTCTTTTCATTACATGCTGGTATAAATATAGGTTAGACGCATCGCCAAAAAATATCTATACAGGAGGTAATAATTTGACAAATATGATTTCAGGAGGTACCGCCTTTGGCGGCGTGCCAATTGGCATTCTCCTTTTAAACGCCCGCTACCCGCTGATGCCCGGCAACATGGCACATGCAGCCTCTTTTGACTTTCCAGTCCGCTACAAAGTCGTCGATCTTCCCACCGGCTGGTGGCAGGACTTAAACGAAGAAAAGTATCAGACCTTTATTGGCGCGGCAAAGGGAGCTGCAGGACGAGGGCGTTCGAGCAATTACCACCGGCTGCGGATTATTCGTGGTCTGGCAGGAGCGGGCAGCCGAGGAGTTGGACATTCCCATATGCACCTCTCCCCTGCTGATGGCGCCCATGCTTTCCAAAATCATCGGGAGGCAGAAAAAGCTGGGAATTATCACCGCTGCCGGCCGCCGTCTCAAAGAACCACATTTTTTAGACGCCAGCGGTATCGACGAAAACATGCCTTTTGTGATAGGGGAACTGGACACTTGTTCAGAATTCATGGATTGCATCCGCTTTCAGAGGAAGATGGAAATGGATACAGTCCGCTTTCAGCAGCAGGTGGTACAGATTGCAAAAAGATATGATAGACAAAGACCCTGCCATAGGCGCTTTTTTACTGGAGTGCAGTGATATCCCGCCATTTGCGGCGGCGATTTCTGAAGAAACGGGCCTGCCTGTCTTTGACTTCATCGCCATGGCAGATCTGATGTATCGCGCACTGGTGCCAAGAACATACTGACTTATTGAAAGGAGAGGGATTATGGATTACGGAATATTAGCAGTTTTACCGCCAGTCGTGGCAATTTTACTGGCGTTTGTAGCAAAAATGCAATTGTCGCACTTTTCGCCGCAGTCATTATCGGTTATATGATTCTCTACGGCTTGGCGCCAATGGTGGTTCTCGACCAAATACTGAACGGCATCATCGCTGCATTTTCAGACCGCTGGGCGGTCATCGTCATCATCAGTATCGCCTTAGCTTTTGGCATGTCCCGCTTGATCGAGAAGTCTGGCGGCGGCCGCGGTCTCGTGGAATTTCTGACGGAAAAACACAGGATTATCAAAGGAAAGAAAGGTTCATGCTTTCTTACCTGGCTGATCGGACTGATTTTGTATACCAATACCACCCTCAGTGTAATTCTGACCGGCGTGGTCATGAAGCCACTCAACGACAGATTAAAGGTTTCTCATGAAAAGCAGGCATTTATTATCAAAGTTACAGGGCCGCCAGTCTGTGGTCTGATTCCTTTGGGGCAATGGGGAGGCATCCTCTTTGGCTTGATAACGGCTGCAGAAATCGCCAATCCGTCTAAAGTCATGCTGCAGGTTTCCGCACTGAACTTTTACTGTATTTTAGCAGTCTTTTTCTTCTCTAGTCCTCATTTTGCTGGGAAAAAGATTTTGGCGGCTTAAAAAAAGGCAGAAGAGAGAGCGGAGAAATTTGGACAGTTGGACAATCCTGACCACAGAAACACGGTCTTAGAAGAATTGCCCGAAGAAATCGTAGAGTTGGCAGAACAAGCTGAGGAAGAGATTGAAAAAAAGCACCAGTGCTGCTTTCGTATTTGTACCTGCCATTGCCTCTATCGTCATTGCCATCGGCTATATGTTCTACAGCGGCGGTGGCAATATGCTGGAGGGGGATGCCATCGGCGGCATTTTCTGTGCCATGATTCTGTCATCCTTGATATGCATCATCATGAATATCGCATCAAAGAAGTTCAAGTTTAACGAAGTCATCGATATCTTTATTGACGGCATGGGAGAATCCATGCAGATTTTGATCATTCTCATCGCTGCTGTCGTGCTGGGTGATGTAATTTCCGCCTTAGGGACAGGAACCTATCTGGCAAATTTGTTTTCCGGTATCATGTCGCCGTCTTTACTGCCTGCTATCTTGTTCTTTATTACCAGCTTGATCGGTTTTGCCACCGGCTCAGCCATGGGAAATGTATCTACCATGATGCCGATTGCCATTCCATGGTCCATCGCCGCAGGTGCGAATCTTCCCCTCTGTATTGCTGCCGTTTGGGGCGCAGCTTTCTTCGGCGATCACATATCGCCAATATCCGATACAACTTACATGACCTGCGGTATCGTCGGTTGTGACGTGCACGACCATATCAAGACAGTCATGCCGTATGGCTTGATCTGGTGTGGGATTTCCCTGGTATGCTATGTGGTTGCAGGATTTATTCTGTGACCAGAATGCTTTTTGACAGAATTTCAGCGTCACAGCGTTCCAAGACCTGCTCGTCACCCGTCATAATATAGAAAAAAGATACTGGTATCCCACTCACTAAAATACTTGGCGTATAGTCTTCCCTTCATGTGGACTGGAGCAAAATCTTCCAGTCCATAATCTTTTGGATCGTAAGCAATATCTGCCGTATTGCAGATAGGATCTGCGAAAGCCCTCTGCTCGATGAATCACTCCATTGACCCTTAGAGACGCATCCAGTCTGGTCCAGCCGCTACTGCCGACATAATCCACATTTTGGCTGACCGATTCAATCTTCCAATCAAAGACCTGTTGACTCGCTCGAATGCCTAAATCCGCCAGTACCAACCTTTGAAAATCAAACTGAGGAACCTGGGAGGCAGACTCCAGGTCCAGACTTCCATCGGCGGTGAAGCCATAAGGTAAGCCCTCCGCAGTCCTTCCCGATACCAAATACGCACCATAGAAACTGTTATAATAAGGTGATTGGGGGTTATAGAGCAGGCTGCATCCCTTAGAATAGTCAAATGCGGGGAAGTTATAAAGGATGGTCAGTTCCAGCGAATCTTTTTACCCAGATTCAGTTTTCCAGCCTTTTCCCTGATAAATTGGCGAAATCCTGCGCTGTCGTTGAAGGTCATGACAAAAGGATACCAGTCTTTCTCCTGGGTAATTCCCCCCCCCCTGGGATTTCCAGCGAAATGCCCTTTTGTTCCATGACGCTGTTCCTCTTGTGAATTCCGCTGTACACCTTCATCACTGCCAAACTGATCGGGTAATTTGACAAAGGCAGCCACAAAAGACCGCCAGAACCGCAGCAATTATGCCTGTTATGAACAATTTTCTTCTCATCGCTTCTCCTTTTCATTTTTTACAGACGATTTCTTATATTATGCCCCTATTTTCCTCAGCCCTTGATATTTTGCATACAAAATGCTATAATTATATGTTCATTTTTTTACAATGATAAATACGTTTCTTGATAAACGTTTCCATAAATATGAGGAGGTTCAGTATGACAACAGATAATTATACAAGCCCACTTTCGGAGAGATATCCCAGCAAAGAGATGCAGTTTCTTTTTTCACCCGACATGAAATTCAGAACTTGGAGAAGGCTCTGGATCGCTTTGGCAGAGACGGAAAAAGAACTGGGTCTTTCCATCACCCAGGAACAGATTGACCAGCTGAAGCAGCACCAGGACGACATCAACTACGATGTTGCAAAAGCGAGAGAAAAAAGAAGTCAGACATGACGTCATGAGCCACGTCTACGCTTATGGTCAGCAGTGTCCTAATGCGAAGGGCATCATTCACTTGGGCGCGACTTCCTGTTATGTAGGCGATAACACCGACATCGTTATCATGAGTCAAGCGCTGCAGCTGATTAGAAAGAAACTGGTCAACACCATCGCTTCCCTTTGCCGAATTCGCAGAGGAATACAAGTCTCTTCCTACACTGGCATATACTCATTTTCAGGCTGCACAGCCTACTACTGTAGGAAAGAGAGCTACCTTGTGGCTGAACGATCTGGTCATGGATTTAGAAGATCTGGATTATGTCCTCAATTCCCTGCGGCTTTTAGGATCAAAGGGGACAACTGGCACGCAGGCCTCTTTCTTAGAACTCTTTGACGGCGATCACGAGAAATGCCGTGTCTTAGACCAAAGAATCGCCGACAAAATGGGTTTCAAAGGCTGTTATCCGGTGTCCGGTCAGACTTATAGCCGGAAGGTGGACAGCAGAGTTTTGAACGTCTTGGCGGGTATCGCCCAGTCGGCCCACAAATTTTCAAACGATATCAGACTGCTTCAACACATGAAGGAAGTAGAAGAACCATTCGAAAAACATCAAATCGGTTCCTCAGCCATGGCATACAAGAGAAACCCGATGCGCACAGAGCGTATGGCATCCCTTGCCAATTATGTGATGAGCGATGCCATGAATCCGCAGATTACTGCGGCGACCCAGTGGTTTGAGAGAACCCTGGACGATTCAGCAAACAAGAGAATTGCTGTCAGCGAGGCGTTCCTCGCAACCGATGGAATTCTTGAACTATATATCAATGTCTCAAAAGGCTTAGTGGTGTATCCAAAGGTCATTGAATCCCACCTGATGGCTGAACTGCCATTTATGGCTACAGAGAACATCATGATGGACGCAGTCCGCGCCGGAGGCGACAGACAGGAACTTCACGAACGCATCCGCCTGCATTCCATGGATGCTGGAAAAGTCGTTAAAGAGCAGGGGTAAGCCCAACGATCTTTTAGATCGTATCGCAGCTGATCCAGCCTTTAATATAACCAAAGAGGCTTTACAGAAGGTTTTGAAGCCAGAAAATTATGTTGGAAGATCAATAGAACAGACAACTGAGTTTCTTAACGGGGTCATAAAGCCTATTCTATCAGCAAATGAGGACCAGATCGGCCTTACCGCTGAAATCAATGTATAAGAAATCTTTTGACTCACAGAATATTTCCTATACGATAATGAATAGGAGGAATTTACATGATCAAAGCAATCGTAGGCGCAAACTGGGGCGATGAGGGAAAAGGCAAGATCACAGACGTGCTGTCCGAGGACTCTGACATCATCGTCAGATTTCAGGGCGGAAGCAATGCGGGACATACCATCAAAAACGACTATGGCAAGTTTGCACTGCACATGCTGCCTTCCGGCGTATTTTACCGCCACACCACCAGCGTTCTCGGCAACGGCGTAGCGTTAAACATTCCATTTTTAATCAAAGAAATCAACGCGCTGATTGAAGGAGGCGTTCCAGCGCCAAAGGTTCTCGTCTCTGACCGGGCACACATTGTCATGCCTTTACCACATTTTACTAGACGAATACGAAGAAGAACGCTTTAGCAGGCAAATCCTTTGGCTCCACAAAAAGCGGAATTGCGCCTTGTTATTCTGACAAGTATGCTAAAATCGGTTTTTCAAGTCAATGAATTGTTCATGGCAGAGGCTGCGCTTCGAGAAAAAGCTGGAAAACGTATGCACGTTAAAAAATATCATGATAGAGAACTTGTATCACAAACCTGCATTGAAGGTAGATGAGCTCTACCATACGATGATGGAATACAAGGAGATGATTAAACCGTATGTTGCTAATACCAGCGTATTTTTGCAAGAAGCCATCAAAGAGGGTAAGAATATACTGTTGGAAGGTCAGCTGGGCGCCCTCAAAGATACGGATCACGGCATCTACCCGATGGTCACATCCTCATCGACATTGGCTGCATTCGGCGCAGTAGGCGCAGGTATCCCTCCATACGAAATCAAAAAGGTTACGACTGTTGTAAAAAGCATATTCCTCGGCTGTAGGTGCTGGCGCCTTTGTCAGTGAAATCTTTGATGAGGAAGCCGACGAGTTAAGACGACGCGGAGGAGACGGCGGCGAATTTGGCGCTACCACGGGAAGACCTCGCCGCGTAGGCTGGTTCGATGCCGTTGCAACACGATACGGCTGCCAAATGCAGGGAACTACCGAAGTGGCTTTGACGGTCATCGATCCTTTGGGTTACCTGGACGAAATACCCATTTGCATCGGATATGAAATCAATGGGGAAGAACATCAAGAATTCCCCAACACCACCTATCTCTACCAGGCAAAGCCGGTGCTTAAGAAACTGCCTGGCTGGAAGAGCGATGTGACTGGCATCAGAACATGGGAAGCATTGCCGAAGGCATGCCAGGAATACGTCAATGAGATCGAACGTCAAATCGGGTTTCCAATTACACTCGTATCTAATGGTCCGGGAAGAGAAGACATTATCAAACGCGAACCATTATTATAATTTTAAAGAAAGAAGGTATTTGTACAGCCATGTATAAAGAAGCAATCAGACCCGTTTGGGCAGAAATCAATTTGAGCAATCTGGACTACAACATCAAAAAGCATTAGAGAAAAGGTCGGCGCAGATAAGCAGATTATCGGCGTCATTAAGGCGGATGGTTATGGTCACGGTTCAGTCATGTGCAAATGTGTTAAGGGAAAATGGAGTAAAAACCTTTGCAATCGCCACACTTCAGGAGGCAATTACACTGCGGGACGCTGGGGCAAAAGAAGAGATCATCATGCTGGGCCTTACCCCTGATATGTATGCTGATGTAATTGCAGAATACGACATTACTCCTGTAGTATGCGATTCCGCCAACGCCAAGGCAATCAGCGATGCCGCTGCAAAGATCGGCAAAACCGTTTTTCGGTCTGATTGCTATTGATACCGGTATGGGCAGAATCGGCTATTTGGCAGATGAAATAGAAACTTCGATTGAGGATATCAAGAAGATTGCCGCTCTGCCAAATTTCAAGATCAAAGGCATGTTCTCCCACATGTCCACTGCCGACGCCGCTGATAAAACTTATTCTCATCAGCAGGAAGACAAATACAACGCTTTTACGAGGCTTTGACGAAAGCAGGAGTCTACGTTCCAATGAGAACGCTTGCAAACAGCGCTTCCATTATGGAACTGCCCAGCATCTACTTTGACGCTGTCCGTCCTGGAATCATTCTGTACGGCTGCTATCCGTCAAACGAGGTCGATAAAAACAGCTTTCAATCAAACCCGTCATGTCCGTCAAAGCCAACATCATTCATCTGAAGGATGTTCCAGAAAAACTTCTCCGTCGGCTATGGCAGAAAGTACATATCAGAAAAACCTGCCAGAATCGCTACAATCGCCCTCGGTTATGCAGACGGATATCCTCGTCCTTACTCTGCTCAGGCGAAAGTTATCGTCAACGGCGTTGTATGCCCGATTGCCGGAAACATCTGTATGGACCAGTGCATGATCGACGTTTCCAACGTGCCGAATGTAAAAGTCGGCGACGAGGTCATCGTCATGGGTTCCGATGGCGTCAACACGATCCTGGCTGACGACATCGCAGAAGCCACCGGCACCATTAACTACGAAATCTGCTGCGCTTTCGGTCAGAGACTGCCGAAGGTTTATGTAAAGTAAAAAGTGAGCAAAACAAAATGCCCGGCGGGAACATCTCCTGCCAGGGCATTTTTGTTATTCTTTGTCACTACATACTTTTTAGTATTTATTCCAACGTAATCGTCAGTCTCTCAAAGGCGGCTTTCGCCTCTTTTTCTCCTGCCAGGCTTCCGATGAGCATACCTGTGCTGGAATCTTTGATCCATAGAACAAAATTGGTTTCCGTTCCGGCCTCTCCCTCGTACTCGTAGAAGAAGTATGTATTGCCGTCTTTTTCCCCGTCAGCCAGAATTTTTACCTCTTTCGAATCCTTTAGGGTTTGATACTGATCATAACCTTCTTTGGTCATAAACATGCCCTGCAGAATCTCATCTTCTCCTTTTTTTCGACACGGAAGCGCCCTTCTTCCCTGCGCAAAGGAATAGTCCCCAGACGTATCCATTTCAATTTTAATCTTATCGCCAGTTTCAACCTTAAAAGTATACGATTTGCTCGAATGGGTTGAGCATGCGCTCATCGCCGCCACCAATAAGACGGCTGCAAAAACGACTGCAATTTTTTATTTTTTTTTCCATCTGTCTTCACCTTTTCTCTCTTAATTTGTCTCAATTACCATCATTTTATCACATGAAAAAACGAAAGTCATTTCTTTTCCAGCTCGAAGTATAGAGAGTAAAACGTTTCACCGCAGGACATACTAACAAAAAAATAGTTGTTAATTAGAAAGGGGAAACATATGTCACAATTTACATTACCCAGAGATATTTATTTTGGAAGAGGTTCTCTGTCCCATTTAAAAGACCTGCAGGGCAAGAAAGCCTTTATTGTTACAGGAGGCGCCTCCATGCAGCGTTTTGGTTTCTTAGGTAAGACCGAAGAATATTTAAAAGAGGCCGGTATGGAACTGAAAGTCTTCGCCGGAGTCGAACCAGATCCGTCCATTGAAACGGTTAAAAAAGGCGCTGAAGATATGAGAAAATTTAAGCCTGATTGGATTGTCGCCATCGGGGGAGGTTCACCAATTGATGCAGCGAAAGCGATGTGGATTTTTATGAATATCCAGATCTTACTTTTTTGAAGAGGCAGCAAAACCGTTCAGCCTGCCAACGCTGCGCAATAAGGCGAAGTTCTGCGCCATTCCGTCTACCTCAGGCACTGCCACAGAAGTTACTGCTTTCTCTGTCATCACAGATTATGATAACGGCATCAAATACCCGCTGGCTGATTTTAACCTGACACCGGACGTGGCCATCGTAGATCCTGACCTCGCGGAAACCATGCCTCCGGCATTGGCCGCCTGCACGGGTATGGACGCCTTTACTCATGCGGTTGAAGCCTACGTATCCACTGCCGCCAACGCCTTTACCGACCCTCTCGCTTTGAGAGCTATTGAAATGGTCAAAGACAATTTAATCAAGTCCTACAACGGGGACAAATGTGCCAGAGAGCAGATGCATTATGCCCAGTGCTTAGCCGGCATGGCCTTTTCCAACGCACTGCTCGGTATCGTCCACTCCATGGCTCATAAGACAGGCGCGGCTTTCAAAACAGGCCATGTCGTTCACGGACTGGCCAACGCGATGTATCTGCCATACGTGATCACTTACAACGCGGAAGAGTTATCTGCTGCAAAGAGATATGAGGAAATCGCTGATTATCTGAAAATCGAAGGAGATAAAAGGGAAGAAAAGATTCAAAGACTCTGTCATCTGATTATCAGCTTAAATGAAGCGATGGAAATTCCTCATACGCTGAAAGAGGTTGGTATTGAGGAAGAGGAATTCCTCGATAAAAAAGAAGACAATTGCCGCTAACGCCGTGTCAGACGCCTGCACAGGTTCCAATCCGAGAGCTATCGACGATGAAAAAAATGGAAAAAGTTACTGGAATGCGTCTATTATGGAAGAAAAATAGATTTTAGATTTAACAAAAGACTTTCGTTCAGCCGAACTTCTGCGTCCGGTTAACGGAAGTCTTTTCATTTACTGAACAATGCTTCGGGTGTGACTTTATTTCGTTCGTTTTGCCGCCACTTTATCACAATACAACATTAAATTTATTGCAAAGTTATCAAGAAAGCCAAAACTGATTATAGGATTTCTCAATACCTCCATGTATAATATGACTTAGCGAATTTTGTACGAGCAAAGGAGAACATAAGAATTGGAAAAACTATTCAAATTAAAAAGAGCATGGAACAAACGTTAAAACAGAAATCATGGCAGGCATCACAACCTTTGTCTCCATGGTCTATATACTGGCAGTAAATCCTGCCATGCTGGCAGATGCGGGCATGGACAGCGCTGCCGTTTTTACTGCAACGGCAGTGTCTGCTGCAGTCAGCACGCTGTTTATGGCCTTTTTTTACCAACTATCCCATCGCCTTAGCCTCTGGAATGGGGCTCAACGCCTATTTTGCCTATTCGGTATGTGGGGAACTGGCAGCAGAGGGAATCACCGACCCTTGGAGGGTTGCGCTGGCGGCGGTCTTTGTAGAAGGCATCGTTTTCGTCATCCTCTCTCTGTGCAACTTCAGAGAGCGCCTCATTAATGACGTGCCGTCAAATCTAAAAATACGCCATTACAGCAGGAGTAGGACTCTTTATCACCTTTATCGGTCTGCAGGGAGCCGGAATCATCGTAAAAAGTGATTCCACTTTAGTAGAAATGGGTAACTTCGATTCACCTGAATTTGTTCTGGCCATTGCCGGCACTATATTGGTCGCCGTCCTTTATCGTTTTCATGTCAAAGGATACATACTAATTGGCATTTTAGCCACCTGGGTTATGGGAATGCTCGCAGAAACATCAGGCTGGTACGTCCCAAATCCAGAAGCAGGGGTCTATACCCTGTTTCCCAATATATCCGCAGGCTTTTTCTCTGCCAGCGGCGCCTAATTTCCTGGCCTTTGACTTCAGCTGGGTAGCGGGTAACGTCATTCACTTTATCGTCATCACCTTCTCGTTCCTCTATGTGGACCTCTTTGATACCGTAGGCGGTCTAATTGGTATCGCCTCAAAAGGGGATATGCTGGATAAAGACGGTAATCTTCCAAAGGCAAAGGGCGCGCTTTTAGCTGATGCCTGTGGCACCATTGCAGGCGCTGCACTGGGAACCTCTACTGTCACAAGCTATATTGAATCCAGCGCCGGTGTAGCAGGCGGAGGCAGGACTGGATTGACTTCTGTGACGACAGCCATCCTCTTTTTGCAGCCTTGTTGTTCTCGCCAATCTTCCTTGCGATTCCATCTTTTGCGACTGCTCCGGCCTTGGTTTGGGTAGGTCTTTTAATGATGGACTGTATCAAAAAAATCGACTTTGAAGGCGATATTGCCGATGTTGTCAGCGGTTTTTTGCCATGATCATGATGCCTTTCACCTATTCTGTGGCTAACGGTATCATGTTTGGAATTCTGTCCTGGGTTTTCCTTAAACTGATTACAGGCAAAATGAAGGAGATCCCTCCCTGTCATGTGGATCTCCAGTATCTTATTCGTACTTAGAATCATAACTTTGGTCCTTTAGACTACATGACGGTTCCAATCGTATTGTTTTGGTGACAGCGTTTATTTCGCTTACTGCAATATAGACTGAGCAGACAGGCTGCCAGAAGCAGGGAGGACGCTGCCGCCAAAAACAGTGGCAATGCGGGCCGCCGTATCGACAAAGAACGGTTCCGGAACAATATTAATCAAGAGATCTTCATTGGGATTTAAGAGCCAAAGGTCATTATCAAAGAATATCTCATGAAATACCGTAAAGTATTTTGTAAAGTCTGTGCTAACGATGGCGGCCAATAGGCAGGCTGCCAAAAAAGAACAGGCCTGTCCCAACGCACATTGCAAGGGGAAGTATTGACGATAATTTACCTTTCAGAAAATACAGCAGGCCTGCACTGACCACTGCAAGCAGTAAACAGCCTCTCCGGAGGTTTAGACCTGCGATAAACAAATTTTTCACGTCTACCATGTGGTCCAGTTCTCTCTGACTGAAAAATGTTCGCTGTGTTCCGCCCACCCTGGTGACCACTTGAAGATCCTCTCTTTTTATCCTTTAGATAATCCATCATCACGTCCGTAACATGGAGCAGATCATCCATCTCTATGTCAATTTCGTCAGTAACCTGGTATTTATGATATTCTTTTTCAAAATAACCCGGAGACCAGTAGAGCACTGCTTCTATGGATGTAACCAGCAATACCAGTATCATACTAATCGAAAAAATCAGTCCCAATAGATAATGTAATACTTTCATATATTTACTCCTTTTTGAGGAAAGTATATCGTCCACCTTACGATCTGTCAATCATAAAATGAACCTTATATACATGTTCACACTTTTTTTTGTTCGTTCTTTCACCTTAAGATTCCCACTATTACCTCCATTTAACAAAAATTTTTCGACAGATAACTGAACAAAATCTTGACTTTTGTCCATTAACGTATATAATATAGAATGTAATTTTTATTTCATTATGAAGGATAAAAGGAGAATTGTTCAACATGGAGAAACTATTTAAACTCAAGGAACACGGCACTGACGTCAAGACAGAAGTCATCGCCGGCGCTACTACGTTCCTTTCCATGGTTTACATCTTAGCAGTAAACCCTGGTATGCTGGCAGCAGCTGGTATGGACAGCGCTGGCGTTTTCACCGCAACCGCAGTCTCTGCCGCCATCGCTTCACTATTTATGGCATTCTTTTTGCAAACTACCCTGTAGCCCTGGCATCGGGTATGGGACTCAACGCCTATTTCGCCTTCACCGTATGTGGAGACCTAGCCGCAAAGGGCGTTACAGATCCTTGAAGATCGCCTTGGCCGCAGTCTTAGCGGAAGGTATTGTATTTGTCTTACTATCTCTGTGCAATTTCAGAGAAAAGCTGGTCAACGATGTGCCTGCCAATCTAAAATACGCCATTACGGCAGGTATTGGACTGTTCATCACTTTGATCGGTCTGAAAGGCGCCGGCATTGTCATCGGCGATGCCTCCACATTAGTAAACCTAGGTTCTTTCAGTTCGCCACAGGTCGTACTGGCACTGGTAGGCCTAATCATTGTCGCTGTTTTATATCATTTTAATATAAAAGGATACATTCTGATCGGTATTCTTGTTACTTGGGGTTTAGGCATGATTGCCGAAGCAACGGGTTGGTATGTGGTGGATCCGGAAGCAGGCGTTTACTCCCTCTTCCCCAAGCTTCAGCGGAGCCAGCTTTATTCCAGCAAAACCTGCGCTATTTGAATTCGATTTTGCCTGGATTGCTGACAACATCATTCAGTTCATCGTCATCGTCTTCTCGTTCCTCTATGTGGACCTGTTCGACACTGTCGGAACACTGATCGGCGTTGCATCAAAGGGAAACCTTTTAGACGAGGACGGAAATCTGCCGAGAGCAAAAGGTGCTTTAATGGCTGACGCCTGCGGTACGATCGTTGGCGCCTGCATCGGTACATCCACTGTAACGAGCTATGTAGAATCTAGCGCCGGTGTCGCCAACGGCGGCAGAACCGGTCTCACAGCAGTAACTGCCGCTGTGCTGTTCATCGTAGCGCTATTCTTCTCACCGATTTTCCTGGCAATTCCATCCTTTGCTACTGCTCCTGCGCTGGTATGGGTAGGACTTTTGATGATCGGGGCCGTAAGGAACATGCATTTTGACGGTGACATCGCTGATGTAGTCGGCGGTTTCCTCGCGCTAATCATGATGCCGTTCACTTATTCCATCGCTAACGGAATTATGTTTGGAATTCTGGCATGGGTTATCCTAAAAGTGCTGACAGGAAAGGTAAAAGATATTCCTGTAGTCATGTGGATTGCTGCCATTTTGTTCGGGCTGCGCGTTGCCACACTTATCATGCAGCAGACAGCTTTAATCAAAATAAAAAGAGGCCGCAGGCCTCTTTTTGATGCGTCTATTTATTAAAATACTTTAGCCCCCACACTGCAGCAGACACACGCTGACGACGAAAGCACCTGCTAAGGTCAAGAGAATCCGTATGGAGATCATATCTGCCAAAGGACCGAAGATGACCATGCCTAAAGGCAAAGCGCAGGAGGTCGCGATCTGCATAAAGCTAAATACCCTCCCCTGCATCTGCGGCTCAACCTTTTCTTGAATTGTCACGGTAATCGGCCCATTATAACAAGGTGCGGTAATGCCGATCAGGGTATTGCACGACAGGTAAATAAGAAACTGAGGGGCATTACCCAGACCTATCATCAGTACGCCATAAAGTGCGCCCGCCGCCATAGTCGTATTTACTTTTTTGGAAAATCCGCCCCACGCCGTTATCAATAGTCCGCCTAAAATCATTCCCAGGCTATAAGTCATTTCACTGGCAGTCAGCCGCCACACTTCTGTCCCAAAGGTTCTGCTAACCATAAGCGGCGTCAAAAAATGCAGAGGGGCTGATTAAAAAGAGAATTATAACCTGGTAGACGAGAAGTTTTCTAATAAAGTGATTTTTGTTCAGGTAGGAAAATCCCATGCCAATTTCTTTCAGGCTGGAACCTTCTCTTCTCTCTGTTCGCTCATAAGGTCTGATGTAGATTGCAGCAGTAATGCTGATGCCAATGGCCGCGGTGATAACATCAATAAACAGCGTCACCTCCCAATGATGCGACAGTCAAAATCGCTCCGCTGATTGCCGGGGAAAGAAACATGATTAAGGAAGACAACGTACTGTTGATGCCGTTAATCTTCATGAGCTTCTCTTGAGGCACAATCTGCGGGATAATCGCATTGACTGCCGGCGTCTGAATCCCGGTACCTGCTGACCGGATAGCTAACACTATGAACAAGGCCCAATTGTACCGATATCCCATCAAAAAAATGCTACTGCCAGAAGCAGTGTTGACGCAGCAATAGCCGCGTCTGCAAGCATAATCAATTTCTTTCGGTTATATCGATCGATCCATACCCCAGCAATGAGAGATTAATATCTGCGGTAAGAATCCGCACAGCGTTGAGATCGTAAGCATTTTTCCTGAAGATGTCGTTAATGTAATATGCCAGATAATCGCATACTGTACCAGCGACGACCCCAATAATGAAATCATCTGTGCCGTTAAAAAGGCCGTGATGGCAGTTTTCCAATTTCTATAGTTCATAAGACAAATTCCTTTCTAAAAACAAAAGACTGTAAGCAAACATTGCCTACAGCTCCAATCACATAAACTTTTTGCCGATTCGGAAAATAAGTACAGAAATATAACGTAATGTCTCATACGCGTCCGCCTCATTTCCCGATGAAATCAAAAGCATCCATGCTTTTTTTTGTTATAGCTCTATACAATGTTTCATCGGTACCATTTGACATAGAGCGAATTCGTCTTTTCAGTTCATCTATTACAATATTGTTCATCTTGGTTCCACCTTTATCAGGTTTTATAGTAACACATCAGTTTCCTTAAGTCAATGGACTGCAGATCAAGCCCATCTGCTTAACAGACTCCCTCTCTTCCATGCTCCGTTACGCAGAATCCTCCCAATTCGCCTGTCCTGTTACGGATTTTGGCCGCTAGAACCGTTGTCTGCTTAACTAACGCCCTCCGGACATGCCTCCGTTACGCAGAATCCTTCCAATTCGCCTGTTCTGTTACGGATTTTGACCGCTAGAACGGCTGTCTGCTTAACTAACGCCCTCAGGACATGCCTCCGTTACGCAGAATCGTTCCAAATCGCTTCTTCGGTTACGGATTTTGGACGCTAGAACAGCGGTCTGCTTAACAGTAAACACCCCGCATTACCTTCAGAACATATTCTGCCTTAGGAAGTATCTGAAAGAAAGAATGTGTCCATACTATTTATAATAGATTCTAATTTACAAAGGAATGATCGGAGGAAAAGTTATGAATCGTTTAAAACAGGAAAAATCCCCTTACCTTCTACAACACGCAGAGAATCCAGTGGACTGGTATCCGTGGTGTGAAGAAGCATTTCACGAAGCTGCGAAAAGAGACGTACCTGTATTCTTAAGTATCGGTTATTCTGTCTGTCACTGGTGCCATGTCATGGCGCATGAGTCTTTTGAAGATCAGGAAGTAGCCGCAGTGATTAACAAGGACTATGTGGCCGTCAAAGTCGACAGAGAAGAACGGCCAGATATTGATGCGGTCTACATGGCCGTCTGTCAGGCGATGACAGGATCTGGCGGCTGGCCTCTAACCATTATCATGACTCCGACAAAAACCGTTTTTGCTGGCACCTATCTGCCAAAGAATAATCAATACGGTCATATGGGGTTGCTGGAGCTGCTCACAGCAGTCTCTGCAAAATGGAAGCAGGACAGACGACAGCTGCTTGATCAAAGTGAAAAGATTACTGCTTTCCTCAATTCCCGAGCAGGTGAAAAGAATCGTGACGTCGTTCATCCTCAGCAATTGATTTCAGAAGCGCTCACACATTTTGCGGAGAGTTTTGATCCGAAATACGGCGGTTTTGGTCAAAGTCCAAAATTTCCATCGCCACATAACCTCCTTTTCCTCATGGTCCAAAAACAGGACCGACCGCTTGCCATGGCGGAAAAGACGCTGCAGCAGATGTATCGCGGTGGGATTTTCGATCATGTTGGTGGTGGTTTTTGCCGCTACTCCACCGATGACATGTGGCTGGCTCCTCACTTTGAAAAGATGCTCTACGATAACGCGTTATTAATTCTCGCCTACGGGCAAGCCTACAAAGAAACTGGAAAAACGCTATATGCCGACATTGCAGAAAGAACGGTCCGTTATGTGCTGAGAGAATTGACCGATCAAGACGGCGCGTTTTACTGCAGCCAGGATGCTGACAGTGAAGGCATCGAAGGAAAGTTTTATCTGTTCACACCTCAAGAAGTGCTGGAAGTACTGGGGCGTAAAGCCGGTTCTGCCTTCTGTAAACGATACGATATTACCAAAGAGGGTAATTTTGAAGGGAAAGGGATTCCCAATCTCATCAAAGACACGATGTATGGGGAACCGCCAGAAGAATACATGCTGTTGAAACTGTATCGTTATCGCCTGCAAAGAGCCTCCCTGCACAAGGATGATAAAATCCTGACCAGCTGGAATGGTCTGATGATTGCAGCTCTTGCCAGGACAGCTCGGCTGCTGGATAAGAGAACCTATCTTACAGCAGCTCTGGATGCAGCAGACTTCGTGTGGGAAACACTCCATATTGGGGAAGGCAGGCTTTTAGCTCGATGGAGGGATGGAGAAGCCGCATTTTCGGGAACCCTTGAAGACTACGCTTACTTCGCCTGGGGACTGATAGAATGCTATAAGAGCACCTTTCATCCCGCCTATTTGAAAAAAGGCCGTCAAGGTCGCTAACTGTCTAGTGGATTTATTCTTTGACGAAGAAAAAAAAGGCGGCTGCTATCTTTATGCTAAGGATAGTGAGCAGCTCTTTATGCGGCCAAAAGAGACTTATGACGGAGCGCTGCCATCAGGCAATTCCGTCGCGGCATTGGTTATGAAAGGATTGTCTTTCCTCACAGGCGAGGAATCCTGGAGACTGGCATTTGAAAAACAAGCTGATTTTTTTTAATGGGTGAGGCAAAACAATATCCCGCAGGTCACAGCTTTTTCCTCTGGCAGATGAGCGAAGTATTAGCAGACAGAGGGCAGTTGATCTGCACCTGCAGCGGCTCCTCTGCTTTCGATCTGCAGGATCTCTGGCAATTTGATCTGGATATCCTGGTGAAGACAGAAGAAGACGCAGCCTCCATGGAGGAAACTGCGCCATTCCTGAAAAACTATCCCATCCCCTTTAGCGGAACCAATTATTATCTCTGTCAAGGCCATACCTGCAGTGAACCTGTGAAGACCCTGGAAGAACTAAAGAAGCTACTGGCTTCTTTCCCTGACAATATATAGCGGACGCTTTTTGTTCTCTAAATAGTCCTTCGACAGATAGGCGCCCAAAATATATAGGAACAACATCTGCAGGCTGCCCAGCATGAGCACCACCGTGATAATGATATCAAAACTGCTGACTGCGCCAGGAATCCACAGACTTTGAATCAGGTTAATCGATATAAATATTACGCCGGCCAAGAACAGCAGACACCCTATGAGACCCGCCAGTTTCAGGGTGCTGTTGAAAAGGCCAAAATGCCTTCAAACGCATAAGCAAAAGGCTCTTTAAACTCCATTTGGTCTCTCCGCAGGCACGCTCCACACTTTCATACTCTATCCACTTCGTATCGAAGCCAACAAAGGAGAAAAAGGCCCTTCATATAGCGGTTGTATTCTTTTTTCATATCGAGAATGGCATCCACCATCGGTCTCGACATCATGCGAAAATCCCCATGTCCGTCGGACATATCCATATGAGTCAGTCCCTTACTGATCTTATAAAAAGCCTTAGAGAAAAGACCTCTCAATACACTATCGCCTTCCCGTCCGCAGCGGAGTCCTCCACAGCAGTCATACCCCTCTTCACTGACCACCTTGTACATCTCCGGAAGCAAGGTCGGCGGATGCTGCAGGTCTGCGTCCATAATGACACAGTAATCCCCTTCTGCTTCAGCTAATCCCGCATACATTCCGGCCTCCTTTCCAAAGTTTCTCGAGAACCCCACATACCGACAGTGGGCGTCTCCATCGTGGAGCTTTTTCATAATCTCTAAAGTCTTGTCACTGCTGCCGTCGTTGACAAAGACAAATTCGTAGTCCACCTCATTCATGCCTAGCAAAACCTTTGTCGTCTCCATGTAAAACAACGGAAGTGACTCCTCTTCATTATAACAAGGCACGACGATACTGATTTTCTCTTTTTTGTATTACTCATGAGAAACACCTCCTTCTTTAAAAATGCTGTATTTACAGGCAAAGTAGTTCAGTACGACAGTGATTACACTGACTAAGATCTTAGACGGAAGTTCTGCTGCGCCGATATATCCTACGAACATGAACAGCAGCAGGTTCTCAACCACCAAAGTCGCAAGACGCAGGGAGAAAAAACTGAATGAACTCCTGCTTTTTATTGCCTCCAGAACGAAAGACCATATGCCTGTTTGCGTAGTATGCAAAAATGACAGCTCCCAGCCAAGCAATACTGTTGGCGACGAGATAATCAAGCTGCACTGCGGTCAGCAGGATATAGATGATGTAGTTGATCACCGTCGTCATGCCCCCAGTCATGATATAACGGATAATCTGTGAATTCTGTAGCTTTTTCATATAGCTTTCTTCCTTTCTTTTAAAATGATGAGACAGAGGACGACCATAGATAAGATGCTGATGGCGAGCCCTGCTTTAAATCCCGGCGCGTAATAATGAATCTCAATTTCGTGACCGCCGGCGGAAACCGGAAATCCTACAAAGGCGGCGTTGACTTTTTCGTAGCTTGCTTTCTTGCCGTCTACAAAGACTTGATACCCTTTGCGATATGGATAAGAGGTGATAAAGTAACCGTCATTTTCCATTTCCACAGAGCCTGCGAAGACGGTCTTTCCATCTTTCTTCCCCCCTTCCGTCATGGACGGAAGTGTTATATCATCTCGCTGCAGATGGTCGCTGTCCATGGTATAGACTTGAAGCCTGCTGATATCATAATCCCCTTTTGAAAATTCTATTTCCAGCTTGTCCATGACCTCATTAGCAGATAATACGTAAGTAAAGGTATGATTTTCATTAGGATATGGGGCACTCTCCGCGGACAGATTGTTCCGCATACCGTTGATCTCGATGATTACTTCTTTGCCCCTTTTGCTCTCTACATCGAAACGGATAATCATAATTTGATTCTTCAAGGCCTTGGTTAAAGGCAGCGTGAGGGTCTCCGCTTTTTAAAGGACAGCGTCTTGCCGTCTTCCGAAGTAAAGCCTGCATCCACTGCCAGCAGCTCCTGCGGAGACTGTTCTGTAAGGGCGGATTGAAATCCTTTCGCCCCATGCCGTCCCTCGACCACTGCCTGCGAGCACAAAGCCTCCATGTTATAAGGAAACACCAAATCCTTATAGACATCTTCTGAAAGAAGCTTGTCCGTACCGTAGCACATTGGCAAAACATCTTTATTCTCCGCTAATACGTAATCTTTTTTTTTGAGCGATCGCCTGATAGCCATATGGAATGTTGTGTATATCAGTCAAAAGATAGCGAATTCCCATAAAATAGTTGAAACAGCTGTTTTGATTTGGCATCAGCACCACCCGGTTCCGCAAGCTGATCGGATTGCCCATGACGTTGTAATAAAAAGTCGGCATACAGTTTGTTTTCAATGGAAGAATACATGGCTGTCTTGTTAATGCCGCCGCCTGGCAGCGTATTGCTGTTGACGTAATTGTTGGCGAGCACATCAAAGCGATAACGTAGATCCGTGACTGCAGCTCTGATTTCGGCCGAGGTAAAATGACTTTTGCCTGTCATCATCTGCCCGCAGATAATCCTCTTCTTTGTTAACACCTATGCTGACCATGATTGGAACCAGTAAAATCAAAACAAAGGCGCTTTTTTAGCCCGCTCGGACTTTAACAAAAACCTCTGAACCAAAACCCAGGCCAGTAAAATCCCGCCATCTATTAGCATCAGATCCTGCCAGGGCGAGAAAGCAGCTGGCAGAAAGCAGAGGACGGCTGGTACGATCATCCACTTTTGTTTTTTTCTCAAACAATTCCTGCAAAGTGTCTGTGCAGAGCATTACGATGAGAGGTACAAAAGGGATTAAAATCTTTGCCCGCGGATAGAGGAATCCATTGAGTACTAGCGAAACAGCCGGTACGAGTATGCAGATCAGCAGGATTACTGACAGAATTCGTCTCCTCTTCTTGCAGAGAGAAAGCAGCAGGCAATACAGCGCTAGTAAAGACAGCCCGCACCCATACGGGTAGTATAGAAGTCCGCCCAATTTTAGGTCTACCATATCCATCGGCTGGGACATGAATCCGCCGGCGTCCTTTGTTGTGGACAGAATATTCAGCGCGGTAGGCAGAAGCAGCACTGCAGCCATTCCTATGGAAATTGTGACCGCAAGGACTGCTTTTGCCAAAGCTTTTTATATCTGGTCTCCAATTGCTCTTATGCAAGAAGTAAACGAGACAGACGACCAAGCAGGAAAAAGCGTAGAAAAAGCTATGCATGTAGACCAAAAAGTGAAACCGCCATCAGCGATACTTTTCCTTTTTCTAAGAGCTTGTCAATACCCATAAGTGCCAATATTAGAAACGGCATATAGTTTATGAAGATAATCTGGTGGTGTGCGTGGTAAAAAGCAAGCCGCTGCTGCCAATAATACGCTGCCGCAGAATGCGACCCACTGCGCCAATTTTTGGCGGCGCAGCCAAATGTAGCAAAGGTTGACGCTGGCAATCACCCCCAGCAATGCGTAACCGGCGATGATGTACTTCATCTCTAAATTCGGCACCAGACAGGAAAACAGCACGTCTGGCCGCAGCAACCCGTAATATGCCAAATCGTAGATGTTGCATCCACCCCGCCTGTAGAAAACTGCGGAAACAACGAGCCAGTATTCAGCATAGTCTGTCTGAGATTTTCTGCTGCTCCTACATGCTGGCTGTACCAATCTCCCTCAGAGCCGAAGAAATCTCCCTGGCTAAGAGGCAGCAGCAGGATCACTAGCGTGAGAACGGTCAAAATCGTATGAAGCTTTACTGTGTTCTTGTAGTCCATCCCAAATTCCCTTTTTGTCTAAACCCTTTTTCTATCATAATTAATAATACATCTAAAATCTTAATATTCAAAGGTATAATTCTTAATTATTTCTTAAAAATTCTTAAGGTTCCTGTCTATACTACTAACTATAGCATTGTATTATCTCAAGGCAGTCTCAGAAAAATCACAGTTTTGTAATAATCTATAGATATATCGTTGCAATGAGGATTTTGTTACAAAAAAAAAAGTTATAACAATTTGACTTTTAGGATGCATTCGAAGTATAGTTTATTTAAAAATGGAAATGCTCCCTACAATGAGAGGAACGGAGGAAATAAAAGTATGTGTGGCAGATTTTATACTGATAACGAAATTGCAGCGGATATTCTGAGGAGAGCGGGGCGCACTGCGGACAACCTGGAACTGCCGAACACCGGCGATATCTATCCTTCGCAGCAGGCGCTGATTCTCAGCGGCAGAGATACAAATTTCTATGCGGAGACAATGCCATGGGGGTTTCCTCGATTTGACGGAAAGGGGCTGTTGATTAACGCCCGCGCAGAGACTGCAGCAGAGAAAAAAAAACCTTCAAGGACAGTGTTCTGCACAGACGCTGCCTCATTCCTGCAAGACATTTCTATGAATGGGATCAGAAAAAAAACAAAATAGCCTTTCGATATGCTGATCAGCATACCATTTTCATGGCCGGTTTTTACCGGCAGTTCGCAGAGGAGGATCGTTTCATTATCGTCACTACAAGCGCCAACGATTCCATGCGTCCAGTTCATGACAGGATGCCGCTGATTCTGCCAGAAGAACATCTGGCAGACTGGATCTACAATCAGGACGCAGCTCTGGAAATGTTGGCACAGCCCTCTCCACTGCTCCAGAGATTTCAGGAAGAGGAACAACAGATTCTGCCGCTTGCATAGCTGTTATATTTCCAAATTTTGTATTGCTTTTCTTTCCTTAAATATATAAACTAGAAATAGAATAACGTAACATAGATTAAGGAGGAAGAACGCGTGCAGAAAATCGGAAAAATTGATAGGTATGCTGTTAATAGCTGTGGTTTTTGTAGTAATCCCATTATATGGTTGTGGAGACAATGTTGAAACAGTCACCAATTACGACCTAGACGTTAATTCAGTCTATGGTGAAATCGCAGGTATTTATGACGGTGAGTTGACAAATTCAGAAGTAACTGGAAAAGGTGTATTTAAGGACGAAAATGATAATTTTACTTATGAGGGACAGTTTAAGCAAGGCATATTTAAAGGGCAAGGGAAATTATCCGGAACAGATGAGTACGAAAAGAAAATTAGTTATAGAAGGTACATTTAATGGCTTAGATTCTATAAAGGGAACGATAACTGTTGACGGTATTAAAGAGTATGAGGGATCTTTGTCACAGTATAAAACACAACAGCTTGAAAAAGCTATACTCTCCTTTGTAGATGATTTTGTCTATCATGGATCTGGCACGTTGTATAATATTAATGAAGAAGAGGTGTATACCGGTAAGTTTAAGTATGGAAAACCTATGGACAAACATGGATTTATGAATGCATGTAAGAATTATACCTCTCGTGACTTATTTAAGTATTCCGATGCAAGGGTTGGCAGCTTTAGTCAAGTATGTCTGTAATAATGCTTATGTTGATGGAAGCCTGGTCTCAAACAATAATGTGTTCATCCTCGATGCCGATCGGTTATCGTCTAGCGGTTTTGTCTCTATGTTATATCAATATCATAAAGGAGAGACTAGATTAGTCAATGGTGAACAAATTGTGGTTTATGGAATTCTTCACGGCTTTAGTGAAGATAATGCGCTTATTAAAGTTCTCATAATTGAAGAGAAATAAATGATAAAAGAGACTGTCAACGCGAGCAGATAAAACGTCTGCTTAAGTTACAGTCTTTTTAGCTTATAGATATACTCTATTGCAATCGTATCTTTTATTTTACAGGATTGCGACTAGCTTAGGCGTCTAAATATTCCTCAAGCTCTAAAACCTCCTCTGTGTGATGGCCCGCGCAGTCGCATTCTGCTTTCTCGAAGGAGAGTGTCGCTTTAAATTGATCACAGTCAATACTGATATCAAAGGCGCCCCCTAAAGCGCTGGTATAGGTGCTGACGATAGCAAGCCCAAGTCCGTTGCCGTCGCTGGTACGTGCTTTATCTGCCCGGGCAAACCGCTCGATGATATCATCTTTGTCAAAGTCCATCAGATAGCCTGCTGTATTGGTAATTTCGAGGCAGACTCTTTCCTTGTCACCGCCCTTATTTACAAAAAAGTCTTTAAAAAAAGACTCTAGTACCTTTGGCAGAATACTTAATCGCATTTTCAATCAGATTTTGACAGATGCGGTACATATGAAGGTTATCGCTGATAAAACTGGTGTCCTCTTCTGTCATAACCTTTACGAAATGCAGGTCGGAACTGCCGATTCGATCCTCCATATCAGCCAAGAGCTGGTCAATCAGCCGATTGAGACTGATCGATTCCATGTGCAGTTTGATATTTCCGCTGCTGGCCTTTGCCAATGAAAAAAGGCTCTCTATCATGACCTTTAGCTTTTCCGCCTTATCAGACAATACTTCCACATAATCCTGCATGGTATCGTCCAGGTCCTCTTTTTTCATCAGTTCGATATACCCGACCATGGATGTCAGCGGCGTCTTCAGATCGTGAGATACGTTGGAAATCAGATCTATCTTTAACTGTTCACTTTTTGGCGGCCTTTTCAATACTTTCACGTTCAATTTCCAGCGCATCCTCCAGGTTTTTCCGATTGATCTGTCATTCGTTCCATCAAAAGATTCAGCTGATTCTTCATGAATCCTACTATGCAGATTTCGCTGATGACGCTTTGTATCAATACGGTTGCAAGCAAAAGATACATGTATGCAAGGTTGTAAGCGTAATACCTGTACTCACTGGAAGAGTACATCAGATATGCAAATAGTAACGTCCCAATAGAAACAATGGCAATTGTTATTTGCTGTTTATACCATTTATCTTTCCACTCCTCGTAGAAGGCTTCGTCTTTTGGAATCCAGTCGGCATACACCTTGAGCATGATATATCTGACAATATGCCAGATGCCAAAGCCAAGAAAGAGATTTGGAACAGAACCCATGAACCAGGTCTGTTTCGTGGACATCCCCCATATCTGTATGCCATGCCAAATAATGCATAGAATATGGCCGCACCTATTGCCACACTGCAAATTCCCAAAAACAGTCTTTTTATTCGATTGTATAAATGAAACGATTTTATTAATTGAACTTTTCCATCTTGTAACCAATGCCCCACACCACCTTTATATATTTTTCGGATTCTTCGTATCAATTTCTATCTTCTCTCGAATGTGGCGGATATGCACCATGACCGTATTTTCTACCGTGAAGTCAGCAGTTTCTTCCCACACACTCTCGTAAATCTGTTCCGCCGGAAATACTTGTCCCGTATTTGACATCAGCAGCTCAACGATCTTATATTCGGTAGCCGTCAGCTTAACCTCTTTGCCTTCTACGACGATCAGGCGCTGTTTTTTATCTAAAACCAGGCCGCCGTTGACAATGGTATCTTCATTCGCCATTGGCGCGCTGCCGCCCCAGGTATGATACCGCCGCAATTGCGCCTTTACCCGAGCGATCAGCTCCGCTGCATTGTAGGGCTTACTGATATAATCGTCTGCGCCGAGAATCAGACCCGACACTTTGTCGCTCTCTTCCGTCTTCGCAGACAAGATAATCGCCGGAATCTTGTACTTCTCACGAATCTTCATCAATGCGGACAAACCGTTGAGACGGGGCATCATGACGTCCAGCAGAATCAGATCAACGTGATATTTCTCCAGGCACTCCAGTGCTTCCATGCCATCATAGGCAGCGATGATTTCGTAACCCTCATATTTCAAAAGCTCGCCCAGTGAATATACGATTTCTTTGTTGTCGTCTACTACTAAAATTGTTTCCCCATTCATTATATATATATCCCTTTCCCGATTGATAACCTCAGTATAGAGGCATTCATTTAAAAAAACCTCAATAAAAGTCTTAAAAAAATCTTAACATATCTATTTTGTAAATGCAATCTATTGCCAATGTTTAAAAAAGCAGGGCATTGTATATGAAGTCCTTGAATCAGAACACACTATCAGGCTCCTGAGAATGTAAACACAGTATGAATACTTGATGATAAACAGACAACGAGACCGGACCGCATTGATCCGGCCTCGCTTTAAATCTCCTTATCAAATTCACTTTCTACGACGCGTTCCGAGCCAGCCATAGGCTGGGGAACACCGGCATAAATTCAATTTCGCAGCTCGATTAACATCTTGCTGGACAGAATGTCATACCGGCAAAATTGAATCTACCTTCTCTGTTTCAAATTCTTTTTTTGATTGCTGCCAGATGGGAAGGATCCGTCAGCAGTTCCACAGCCGTCATCGCAAAAGCTTTGACGAATTCCATTGCGTTGTCCAGGGCTTCCGGTGAGCAGGCTTTCTGCGCAAACTCCACCGTATGGGCGCCGTAATGTCCGCCGTCCTCTAAAGGCCCCATGCCGCACATCAACTGTACCGCCGGGCATTCGTAGCTGACATCGCCCAGATCTGATGATCCGGGCATAACCGCTCTTCCCGCACGCAGAATCTCATGTCCCAGTTTCTCATATTGGTCACAGACGAGATCAGAAAGCACCATATTGCTGTCCGTATCCTTGAAGTCTTCCTCCGCTTTGCTGACTTTGTACGTACAGCCGGTGCCTTTCGCCGCGCCTTCTGCACAGGCGATGACTTTGTCCAGCAGTTCTTCCACATACGCGACCTTGTTGCCCCTCACATAGAACAGCGCTTCCGTATAATCAGGAATGATGTTGGGCGCGACCCCTCCGTTGAGAATGACGCCGTGGAGCCGTGCGTCTGGTTTCGTCTGCTGACGCAGGGCATTGACCATATTAAAGAAGTTGATCATGGCATCCAGGGCATTGATGCCCTCATGGGGGGGATGCTGCAGCGTGCGCCGTTTTGCCAAAAGAATTCAAATCTTCTCGCATATACCGCCATGGTATTAATGGAACTGCCATTTTGTTCAAACGGATGTGCCATCATCGCAACATCGTATTCCTTAAACGCACCCTTTTGTGACATCTCCACCTTTGCCCCTTTGAGTTTCTTCCGCCGGCGTGCCGATGACGTGAATTTCTCCGCCGTATTTATCGACAAATTCCTTTGATAACTATGCCAGAACCGACAGAAATCATGGCGATCAGATTGTGTCCGCAGGCGTGGCCGATTTCCGGCAATGCATCATACTCTGCAAGCATGGCGATCTTCGGACCCGGCTTCGTCCCTTTATATACCGCCTTATATGAAGTTTCGATTTCACAGAAATTCGCTTCGGTTTCAAATCCATATTTCTCAAGCAGTCCCATCTGCCACTTGCAGGCCTGAAACTCCTTTCGACCCATCTCAGGGTTCCCGTGGATATCCAGCGCCAGTTTCTTGAGTTCCGGCGCCAAGTCATCAGTAATTTCTACAATTCTATCAAAATCTCTCTTTTCCATTATGCGTGTTCCTCCTCTGTTTTCTTTTTCTTCTTCTGGCATTTCCACAGTGATGATGCCCTTCTTATACATGATCTTCGTAATGACATATACGATAGGGATACAGATGACCATGACGAATCCCTGTCCCAGATCATAATAATCAGGAATGATCAGATACAAAATGATGCACAAGGCGAAAGGGAAGATTGCTGCAAGCAGTCTTTTCTTTTACGATTACACCGCCGCCCACATCGTTGCTGAGGAAACTCAGAACCAGGCAGCCGAACAGAGCTGGCAGAACATAACCTGCAGCAGTTGAAACGGCCGGAGACGACAAGAACGGCTCCAGCGGCGTCATCAAAAGCATACCGAGAAGCAGCATCACCAGGGTCACCAGAGAGGATACAGCTACAGCAAGTCCTGTAATGGCATCAGCGGCCTCCGTCCCTGATTTGACGTTGGCTACTTTCAACGCGTTGAGGGCTGCCGGCAGTTTCAAGTTCAGAATATTTCCTGTTACATTGGCGACATAGTAAGAGGACCCCATGACAGGGATTTCTCCAAAGGCCTCCGCCACCCCAGTCGGGATAAAGATCGCACATAAGCCCCCGGCTGCCAGAAGCAGGTCGCCGATTTTGGGCATGATTCCATAATATAAGCAGACGACAAGAGGCACACCGCAGAACACCAGAATCGATCCCACGGTAACGAATTTACCCAATCTGTGCATTTTGTCGTAGTAAGTATTTCCACTAGATTTCATTTTTTTCTCTCCTTTCCCTGCTAAAACAATCCGTCATATACCACGGACAACGCCATGGCGCCGATCAAGCTGAACGCCAGTGTAAACTGATTGAGCCAGTCGGCCTTTGCCGCTTTTTGCAATCCCTGTGATCAGAATGGCGATTACTGCGCTGCTGGCAAAGGTCAGCAGACTGACGATGCCGCCAAAGATCATCGGCACAATCAGGGCGCATAATAGCGCAGTCATAAAGACGGTCTGAGAGACAGCGCCCCATTTCTGATCTTTATCTCCCAGCTTTAAAGTGCCCAGATGCACTTTTTTTGCAAAGAAGATATTAAAGAGCAATGTTACGGTGATCCCGATGCATTGCCCATGCCATCAGTCCGAAGGCATAAGCATCTGCAGTCGCTACATCCAGTCCCAAAGCCTTCAGCGCCAGATTAGCCGACATCAACTCGTATGTAACAGAACCCAATACTGACAATCTGAACCAGGCGTAGGGCAGGCCGATGACAACCGCCAGGGTGGCCAGCCCTGCTACGATGGCAATAGATGGTACGATGGAAAAAGTCGCCGACGACTTTACAACTGCGTTGACAGTCTCCTTGGCGACACCCACTTTGATAGCGTGCCTGTAACAGACTACCATGTAATACAGCGTAATTAAGACGACGAGAATAATTCCGACAACGACACAGCCCCATATCAAGCCGCTGTTTGCAATATCTTGAAAACTCATGGATGATTCCTCCTTTTTACATTTTATAAGAATTTTCTGTATACCTTATTTTTAAACCCTGAACCAGGTCAAGGGTCAATACAAAACACAAAAAAAACTGTCTGCAAAATCAGACAGTTTTTTACTCCACCGGAATCCACATTTCGGTATATTCCACGCCGGCATCTCCTCTGTTTTCCAAAGCAAGAATGCGGAGGAAGGGGCGGCGCGATGATTTTCAGGTGATTCGTGTCGATAAAATCATAAATTGGCTTGATAGAAGAATAATCGATATTGGTATAGTCCATTCCTATGATATGCACACATCGTCTGGGTGGGATGATTTCGAATTCTTCCGCAGGGAAATCAGGTTTTTTACTGATTCCCTCATAGTCAGACGCGGCCACGATGTAATTGCAGATTTTTTTTTTTGTCTTTGGGCACGGTCGATAAAGCAGTTATACAATTCCATGTCGTCATAGCGCTCACTGTCGATCAGTATCCCCAGCAGCGGCAAGGTGGAAAGCTGCAGCTTTTCAAAAGCGTCCATCGTTGCTTTCATGGTCGTTTTGATATCTTTGATGATAAAGGCCGGGGATTGTTCCATTGTGACCACGCCATATCTTTCAGCACAGTCTTTCAGCTTCGCCTTATACCCTTTGATCATCCGCCTTTGATTTTCCAGCTGTCTGATCTGCGCTTCAATTTCACGCTCTGTTTCGCTGACCACTTCCAGGGATTCTTCCAATGATATGTTGGAAGCCATTTTTTTTAATATTTTCAATAGAAATACCTAAGCTGCGCAATCTCATGATGTAATCCATAGAGATGAATTCTTCTTTATTATAGGTGCGATAGTTGTTGTCGCTCTTTTTTTTCCGGTTTCAGCACACCTTTTCTGTCATAGAACCTGACAGTGTCCACCGAGACACCGTAAAACTTAGCAATTTCTCCCACTTTGTAGTCGTCCAGCTTGTATTTCATAGCGGCACCTTCCGTCATCAAAATGTTATAATTGTAATATAGCATTTTTTGAGACGAAATGGCAAAGGTTGAAGGAAATCTAAATCAAGGCCTTCTGCTGATTTTTGTCAAACTCCGCTTTAATTTTCTTCAGTTCTTCCGGTTTGGTCATCAGTTCAATGGCGGTAAGGACGAACCCTTTGATAAATAACAAACCTCTTTCAATGGCTCTGTCGCCGCCCGCGGCTTCTGCAAATGCCGCAGTGTGAGGACCGCCGTCTGCCTCATCTATTATTGCAAAGGTGTTCTGAATGGCAGGACAGCGATAACTGACATCTCCCAAATCCGAAGAAAGCTGGCAAAGGCGCCGGAGATGGCGGCACCAGATCCAGTCCCAGAGTTTTCATCTGTCTGGCATTGAGCGCTGATAAGGTCAGATTGCTGTTGGTATCCAGAAACTTTCCTCCTGCCGGGCCGATTTCTACCGTGCAGCCCGTACCTATTGCGGCAGCCTCTGCACAGCGGAGAACCTTCTGGCAGAGTTCCTCCAGATAGTCGATCTTTGCCGCCCGCGCTTCAATGATCGCCTCGCTGTAATCGGGAATGATGTTTGGCGCTTCACCGCCCTTGGTGATAATCCCATGGATGCGGGCATCCTCCTGCGTCTGCTGACGGAGTGCATTAATCATATTGAAAAGTTAATGACCGCATCCAGCGCATTGATTCCCCTCATGTGGGGCACCCGCAGCGTGAGCTGTCTTGCCGTGAAAGCTGACCTTATAGGAGTCAATTGCCAGGGTGTTCATAGATTCCGCATCCATATGGGAAGGATGGCTCATCATGGCGACATCCATATCGTCAAAGGCACCGGCATCTGCCATAATTACTTTTCCTCCGACAGATTCTTCTGCCGGCGTGCCAAAGACGTGGATCTCTGCGCCATACGTGTCGGCAAATTCCCTCATGGCGATGCCTGCACCGACTGCAATCATAGCGATCAAATTGTGGCCGCAGCCGTGTCCCAGACCGGGCAGGGCGTCGTACTCGGCCAGCATGGCGATTTTCGGCCCTGGTTTGCTTCCTATATAAGATGCCTTGTAGGCGGTGTCCATGCCACAGTATTTCTCTTCGACAGTAAACCCATATTTTTTTTGAGAATCTCCACCTGCAATGCGCAGGCTTCATATTCTTCCAATCCAAGTTCAGGATGACAATGAATTGCCAAAGTCAGTTCACGTAATTCCTGACTCAGCCCTTCTACGATTTCGTCCACTCTATGCTGCATCTCTCTCCTCTCCTTCCTGATCCTCTTTCATTTCTACTTTGATCATTCCTTTTTTTTTTGTACATGATCTTGGTAATGGCATATAACAGCGGAATACAGCCGATGATGATGAAACCCTGGTACAACTCATAATATTCTGGAATGATGTACAAATACAGCGCAGCAGCGATGATGAAAGGGATAATCAGCGCTTTCAGGTGGCCGTGGAAAACAGTGCCGCCACCTGCGTTTTGCTGAAGATGGAGAGCATCAGACATCCAAATAAAGCTGGCAGGACGTATTGCGTTGCCGTCACTACCTGCGGCAGTTCCAAAATTGGCTTCAGCGGCGTCAGAAGCAGTGCGCCGATGGCGATGATGATCATAGTGGTAAGGGAGGACACGGCTACGGCCACGCCGGAAACCGCATCGGCTTCCTGGGTTCCCTGTTTGACATCTGCAATCTTAAGGGCGTTGAGCACTGCCGGCAGTTTCAGATTCATGATGTTTCCCGTGATGCTGGACAGATAAAAGGAAGTTCCCATAACGGGTGTATCGGCAATCAGTTCTGCAATTGCCGCTGGTATAAAGATGGCCAGCAAGCCGCCGGAGGCCAGAAGGACATCAGAGATTTTTGGCATAATACCATAAACCATGCAGACGACAAAGGGCACGCCGCAGAACACGATTAGGGTGATAAAGGTCATCCATTTTCCTAGTCTGTGCATTTTGTCATAATACGTTCTTGCATCTGGATAATTGTTCATTTTTTATTTCCTCCTTATATATTTAAAATAAGCCGTCAAAGAATATGGATGCTGCCATGGCGCCGATCAGGCTGATTGCCAAGGTGAAATTACCAATCCACTTCATGTTAGTCTTCTCGGCGATGAAGGTGATGAGAAGTCCCAGGCATGCGCTGGTAATCAGTGTGAGCAGGCTGGCGCCGCCGCTTGCAATCATCGGCACGATCATGATCAGAAACAGTGCATTCATAAAGACAGACTGTGAAAGCACGCCCCATTTCTTATCGCTGCCGCCCAACTTCTGAGACCCAGATGTACTTTTTTGCACATGAAGATATTAAAGACGTTTCCGATGGTAATACCCAGGCACATCGCCCACATGACCAGTCCAAAGGCATACCCGGTGGCATTGCTCAGGTTCAGTCCCAGGGAAGACAGCGCCATGTTGGAAGCCATCAGCTCATAAGTTACCGAACCCAGCACGGAAAGTCTGAACCAGGAATAGGGCAGTCCGATGACCGCTGCCAGGGAAATCAGCCCGGCGATGATAGCGATAGACGGTACGATGGAAAAAGAGATAGAAGACTTGATGATTCCCTTCATTTTTTCCTTCGATACGCCACAGGCGATAGCATGGTTATAACTCTTTCGCAGATAGAGAACGGATATGGCAACCACAGTCAAAGCCCCACTGCTACGCAGACATATAAGACGCCGCTTTGAGAAATTTCTTTAAAACTCATAATAATTCCAACCTTTCATGATTTCAGATTTTTTGTTAAATTAAGATTAAATCTTAGTCCTAGTCAAAGGTCAATAGCAAAAAACAAAAATCCAGCCATTCTTTGGCTGAATTTTTGCGTAAATTCTCTTTATTTTCTATTACAAAGACCCTGTTTCCGCCCTGATTTCAAAAAACTTTTGACCAAATCCAAGGTTTTGAGGATCTAATCTTCCTCGATGAAATACCAGCATTCGTAATAGTCTGCACAGTAAACACCTTTGCTTTTGGCCAGCAGAGTTCTGTTTAAATTTTCCCCTGTAAGTTTGAAGCAATGCGCCTTTGCATATTCTTTAATCCTATAGTGAAAATGATATTCCTGATCCGGCAGCGCCTTGATAATGGTATGAATACCTAGTTTTGACGGCAAAATGGTGAACTGGTCGTGGGGAAAATCCGCTCGTTTTGTAATTCCTCTGTCATCCTCCTGACTGATATAATAGTCCGCCACAGAGGCCCTGGTTTCAGCTTGACTGGCCATCTTCATCGTTTCCGGTGCGAAGGCATTGCTTCCATAAACAGTCAGCATGGGAATCGTGTCCAGCTGGAGAGCGTCAAATAATTCATTTGTCACTGCAATGCCTTCTTCGATATCCCTTAGAATAAATACCGGGCTTTCACACACCGTAATCTTGTCCAGATGAGTCTCGATGGCCTCTACGGATGTGACCAATTTCTCCGTCTTCGCTTTTAAACCCGACAGCCTCTCTAGTTCTTCTTCAATCTGCTCTATCTTGTGAAGGCAGTATTCCCGAGTTTCTGCAATACTGAAGTCGCCTGTTATCTTTCTAATGTCAGTCAGGGGAATTTCCAGCATCCTAAGCTTGACGATATAGTCCATCATGATCATGTCGTCTCTGCTGTAGATGCGGTAATTGTTCTCATCGTTCTTTTGAGAAAGAAGAACACCTTTTTTGTCGTACAGCCTGATGGTATCCGTGGACACTCCGTAAAATTTGGCCAGATCCCCAATCGTATAATTATCCGCTTTTTATTTTCATCGCTTCACCTATCACATGCAGAAGATGTCTTTGTTCTTCCAGAGTCTCTCGTCCTCTTCCAATTGCGCCTGTACCTTTTGCGGATCTCTCTCCGCCAGACAATTGACGATGACGTTGATCATGGCAATGGTGGCCGCATTGGTGTAGTCGATGGCCACACCCTTGACTGGCGACAGTAACGTGTAATCGCAGGCGCAGGCCAGCGGATTCGTGGCATTATCTGTAATTGCCACAGTCTTCGCACCCTGCTTTTTCGCATACTCTGCCGCAGCGACAACTTCCTTTACGATTCTCTGGCTGCTGAACGCTACTAACACATCGTCTTTGCCAATATTGGTGAATTCAATCTTTTAGACAGCCCGACGCCTTTTACTTTCCGACGTTTCATCCCTAGTCTGCCCAGATAGTAAAGAGGGCGTCGACAGCTATCTCGCTGCCGAACATGGCGACCATGTATACCGTATCACTTTTTCTATGGCGCTGACGACTTTGTTCAGCATCTTCTTGTCCAGCAGGGTTTCCATGTTGGAGATATTCTGCACATCCCGTGTAATGGATGCTTTGACGATATTGCCGCCTCCTCCTTCCAAAAATGTCTGTACATATCCTTTGGGGAAAGTCATTCTCTGATAGCGGTCGCGCAACTCTTTCTTAAAATCAGCAAATTTTTCGTATCCTAGTTTTTGAATCAGCCGAGTAATAAAGGTCGCCGAAACATCGTATCGCTCCGCCAGTCCGATTCCGTTCAGAAACGCGGTCTTTTCAATATCTCTGGTAATCTTTTCAATAATCGTGCGCTCTTTTTTCGTCAGGTTTGCCTGTTGAATCCTCTCAGTAATACTGCTCATAGTGCAATCCTCCTGCGTCAGTAATTTACATCCTCGGCAATATAGCAGGAGAGCCCTCTCTGCGAAAATAACTTCTGCATCTCTTGCAGTTCTTCATCACTGGGAACCTCAGCGTCTCTATAGTCATATCGCTCCCCCAGCTGGCTCCATTTAGAGTCGCCCATCCGATGAAAAGGAAGAAGGTTGATTTCCTGCAGTCTTGTCTCTTCCATAAAGTCTATTGCTTTTTTGGATATTATCCTTACTGTCATTATACCCCTTAATCACCGGAATTCGCAATATGAATCTTCCCCGCCACTGAGACTGCGCAAGCGCTTTGATGTTGGACAAAATCAGTTGGTTGGATACCCCTGTCTCTGCTCTGTGCATTGTTTCGTCCATATGCTTGATATCTATGAAAGCAAAGTCAATATACGACATGGCCTCTAAGAAAAGGCGGGTTCGACAAATGCGGTAGTTTCCACTGCAGTGTGAATGCCAGCTGCTCTGCATCGTTTCAGCACCTCCAGGATAAACGTTTTTCTGCATCAGCGGTTCGCCGCCAGAAAAGGTGACCCCTCCGCCAGTCCAGTAATTGCGGTCGCGCGCAAGGATTTTCATCAGCTCTTCAGGATGATACCATCTGCCTGAGAGCCGCAGAGCCTCCTGAAAACAGCTTTTGGGCACAGCGAAAATCCTCACAGCTTTCGCAGAGGGCTCTGTCGATGGCAATTCCTCGTCGCACTTGCCGATTGCCTTTCTGCTGCAGGCATCTATACAGCGCCGGCAGCCTTCCTGGTCAGCGCGGCATTTCTGTCTGCTGTACATCAGCCTCTGCTTGACCTTCCAGCCTTCTGGGTTTGCACACCACCTGCATTGAAGAGGACAACCGCTTAAAAAAACGGTCGTCCTGCTTCCTGGGCCATCGTGGACGGAAAAACCCTGTATATCAAAATGAGACCTTTTTCGTCATTCATCTCGCTTCTCCACATAGCTTTCACAGGTTTTGCAATCATTTCCCCGGAAATCAATACGGAGCGCCTAAGCCTCCGCACACTCCCCATATCCGCTTCCTCACCAGCTTCATAGTTGCGGCAGAACTTGCATTTTGGCTTTCTGACAAAGCGGGGGCACCCATCACCATCGAAAGGGACAAACTGTTCGTCGAGGAGGCACAGTCCCTTCATCACATCCACACTTTCACAGTTCAGACAATCATTATGCTTACATTTTTCCATAGTCCTACACTCCTTCATATTCTGTACGAGTGATAACCTCATCCTGAATCGGTTTGCCGATTTCAACCCAATACTGGGTGAAACCTGCCACGCGCACCATCAAGTCTCTGTAATTTTCCGGCGCTTCCTGAGCCTTGTGCAGCGTTTTGTTGTCGATCACGTTAAACTGGATGTGGAAACCGCCCTTCTCAAGTAAGACTGCGCCAGGTCAGCCAGGTGTTTTGTACCGATGTCCCCTTTGATCGCGTTTGGATGAATCTTCAAATTCATCTGCGAGTTCTGGGACTGGCTGTGATCCCAGCCCGTAGCCGACTCAAAAGAGGGCGTAAGGTCCGTTTTTGTCCGTTCCCGGAAGGCTGACATGGACGCATCGGCAAAGGTCGTCTCTGACAGCCGTCCGTCCGGCGTGGCCATACATCCTGAACCAAGGAGGCCATGGCTGGATACGGAAATCGACAGGCGTACATCTTCTTGCCAAAGAGAGACTCAAATTTTTCTTGCCGTACTGCAGATCCAATCCTCGTAATCGTAAAGAATGGTGTTGGTGTAATCGTCATCATTGCCGTACTTATTTACAGCCAGGCAATCACCCAGGATCTGATCGTACTTGGCTCCGTCCGGTTTCCGTCTCTGCTCTGTGATGGACGCGTTGTGATCCTCGGTTTCCGACGGCTCATAATATCCGAAATTATCTTTAAGCGCCTGTTTCATCTCCTCCAAGCTGTATTTTTTTCTCTTCATAGACCAGCTTTTTCAGGGCAGCCAGAGAGTTGACCATATTGATGGTGCCCGTGGTTTCGATATTATAGGTGGCGTTGTAGCGGAATCCCATATCCCCAGCGTGATGGCCTTTCTCCAGGCAGTCCGGTTTCAGGGTCGACTGCCAGATTGGAATGTTGACCTTCCGCCAGATATCGTGCTGGATATTGCAGCACTTTCTCTGCACCTCGATGATGTACTCGTAATATGCCTGATACTGTGCCCAGAGTTCTTCATAGGTATCGAGGGATTTGTTGTGAGGCGGCAGAATCTGCAGGTCGTTCTTGAGGTCTTTTCCGTTGAACAGGGTCAGCATCAGAACCTTCGGGTTAGAGATAAAGTGTACGCCAAGGGAGGTGGAATTGCTGGCGCCTACAGGGATTTCATAGGTCTTCCCCTGTTCAGAGTCAATTCTTTCCAGCATCCCGGCGCTGTCTCCAGACAACCTCCGATAGAGAAGGCTCTCGCCTCTTCTACGGTCATGCCCTCTTCCCCGTACTGCTGCATCAAAAAGTCCGTAGCAACGCGGTTGTTCATCCAGGCGGGATATCCTGTACCCGTCTTCACCACCTCTGCACACTTGAGGACAAACTGTTCCGGCAGTCGCTCATCCCACAGCACACTCAACGTCGGCTGTGGAGACGGCAGTCGCTTTCCCGCCTCAAGAATCAGCTCTTCCAGTCTGTTACAGGCTGGCAGGCCCCTTTCTCGTCAGACCTCCCACGCACAAATTGTTAAACGTGTTGCCCATGAGCACGCTGTTTGAACCGGAGCTGACAAAGAGGTCGATAGCGGTGAATTTGACACGCTGCAGCTCCAGTAGTTCCAGAACCTCGTCTTCCGTAATTCTCCCCGCTTCAATATCCTGCTCATACCAAGGCCAGAGGACCTGGCCCAGTCTGCCTGGCGCCACACCAGAGGCAACTTCTTCGTTCTGCAGGCCCAAATGAGTAAAATAGGTCAGTTGCAGGGCTTCCCGAAAGGTTCTCGGCGGTTTATGCGCGACCCAGCGGCAGATGTCTGCAATCTGCTGGTATTCTGCCTTCTGCTGCTCTGATTCTGTCAAAGGAATCCTGCGCTCCGCCTCTTTGGCATAGTTTTCAATCCATTTACCGATACCTCTCGTCAGAATCGCAACGGATTCGTAGTAGTAGAGGCGATCCATGCCGGTCAGGCCGTCTCCGTCGGCATTGCCTGCAACCTCTTTCGCTCGCTCCTCGCAGAAAGCAATGATGCCGTCCAGGCCGTACTGGAGCGGATAATAATAGCTGACCACATCCCGTCCTACAGGAACCGTATAGGCAGAATCCGCTCTGGACGTCAATGTTCGTTTCAGATTGTTTTTGACAGCAAATTCCGGCACCCATTTGCTGTGACGCTCACCGATTTCTTCCACTGTCTTGCCCGACCAAAACTCTGTAATCTTGTTGAGCACTGGCACTTCCTTTGCCCGCAGGCCGAACTTTCCGGCCAGGGAAATGATGCCCGGCTGGTCTTCCGTCACGTTGCCGCCGCCCATGCCGATCTTCGCTTTGGCGTCCACCGCGTTGCTGGCCATGGCGTCCTCTTTTATATTTGCCATAAAAGCTCACTGCTCTTTGATACGAAAAAGGATTGAATCAGCCACGGCATGGGAAAGGTTCCCCGCAGATAACCCGTCTTGGCTCCCACCAGCAGTTCGCCAGGATAGATGACCGGGGTATCGTGCTCAAAGGCACAGGCCAGGGCCTTGGCCCGCCGCACGAGAGGGAGTTCCCCTCCTCCTCGTTGAATTTTCTTGTATACCAGTACGTCCATTCCATGGAAGTGGAGGCCATGGAGTGATAATACATATCCATCAGTTTTACCGCTCTTTCCGTCGGCGTATAGTCATCTTTCCTCATATTCCCCTCCTAATATCTTTTCTTCTTTAAAATAACGATTCCGACTGCCAGGGCTGCCGCCAACAGCAGCGCATATATGATGAACGCCAGAGTATAACTGCCGTTGATGTCGTAAATCAAACCGGAAAGCGGCGGTGCCGCTGCCGGTCCCAGAAAGATAAAAAACGTGACCAGCCCGTAAATGCTGGCGTAATCTTTCGGACCAAAGGTGAAGATCGTGATCATCGGACAAAATACAAAGGTCGCAGCCAGAGTACAGCCGAATACGACGACCGAAAGGTAGACGATTGCCTGGTTTTTGGCAAGCTCCATCAGCAATATTCCAATTATGGATACTATTACCATTATAACATAATTTTTTCTCGTTCCAAGGTGATCGTCGAGAAATCCAAAGAGCACCTTGCAGAGCGCCATAGACAGGCTAATCAGGCTGACAAATACTGCAGCCTTTCCCGGACTGTAGCCGATATCTGTAAAATAGGCCTGCGCCTGCGAAAAGACTCCCTGGCAGCTGGCGCTCAAAGCGAAGGCGATAAAACACACACCCCACAGTGCTGGAGTTTTCAGAGCTTCACTGCGCATGATGCCCTCTGGTTCTGCATAGCTGACCTCCTCACCCTCTTCTGCCGCCAGTTCAGATCCAAGCGCTCTCATCCCGATATCTTCCGGCTTATATCTGTACAAAAAGATCATTGGCAGCAGGCATAAAATGGAGAAAAGTCCCAGCCAACGGTATGCCGCCTGATATCCAAGGGCTACGATCAGCTTGCTGGCGATGGGGTTGAACAGCATGCTGCCGACTCCCGAGCCGGTGGATGCGATGCCTATGGCGGTTCCCTTGCTCATGTGGAACCAGTTGTTCATAATCACGCTGACCGCAATCATGCCGGACAACGTCGAGCCGATGCCGATACCCAGTCCCAGGACATAAAATAAAGTGATACTCTTGGCCCAGGACAGACAGATCCAGCCAAGAGCCATGAATACCGCTCCGCCCAGGGTGACGATTCGCGGGCTGAACTTGGTATAAATCTTGCCGACGAAGGGGCTGAGCGCCATGGAGGATACGGAAACAAACGTGATGTATAGGGAAAACTGTCCCCGGGTTACGCCAAGGGCTTCTGTCACTGGTTTCAAAAACTGGCTTGCTGAATTAATCACGATGCCTGTGCCGCCCATGAGCATCAGAAGACTTGCGCCGCAGAGCAGCCAGCCATAGAATATTTTTTTATTCTTCATAACGTTTCCTATCTTTATTAGCACATAATGTCTGGCATCGCTCTATTGGCAATGCCAGACACTGTTCGTTCTTACTATAATTTTTCGTCTATTCTCTAAGCGACGTGTTGATCCTGCTGTACCATCGGGAATTTATTCTTATCCCTCGCACTGAATGCAGCAATGGTCACGCCTGATACCACATAGGCCGCAAAGAGTCCCATGTCAGCATTGAAGCCAAAGATGCCTAAGCCCGCCAGGAAGCAGATGATTCCCACGATAGCGCCAGTAATCATGCCGGCATAACAGCCTTTGGCGTTGCTCCTTTAGACAGCACTGCACAGTATAGAGGAATGATCACACTGCCCATATACGGATAGTTAAATAGAATGATTGCGTCCAAAATATTTGTCAGCTTAAAGGTGATCAGTACGCCCAGAATGCTGGCGATGATAATAGTCCACGTTGCAATGCTTTTGCTGTGCGGAAGATCTTCAAGCTTTGAATCTGGGTGAAGCACCTTGTTGTACAAGTCCTTTGAAAAGGATGCCCCCATGCTCAGCAGCAGGCAGTTACCTGATGACATTGCCGCTGCCAGAACTGCCGTGATGACGATGGCTCCCATGACCGGTCCCAGGATTTCGCCTACGGTATAAGCGAAGATACCGTCACTGCCAACGTTCGGGAACAGAATACGACCTGCGGCTCCCACAGTAGAAGCCAGGGTGCCGATGACGATGGTGATGATGCCTCCCCAGACACAGCCCCATTTTGCGGTCTGCCAGTCTTTTGACGACTGGTATCTTAGAAAAGCATCATAGGATACTGCGATGGATACCAGCATCGGTGAAATCATGTAGATGAACTTGGTAAACATGCCGCTTGGAATAAACGGCGTCACGTAGACTGCTTCAAATGGAGAAACACCTGCTTTGGTCAATGCCACCAAGGCTGTGATTGCAGCTACTGGCACGCCGACCATCATGATGATGACCTGAACGGTATCGCCCACTACGACGGACCACATCCCGCCCATGGAACTGTAGATCAGGATGACACCTGCACATACGACTACGCCTAACCAGAATGGAATGCCGAAGGCAGATAAAATGCTGCCGCACGCAAGAAGCGTGCTACAAAGATTCCCAGCATGGACGGCACGTTGCTGAACCAAGCCCATGCGCGAACCCGCTTTTTGTTGCCATAACGAAGTTCAAAATAATCCATCGGGACGACCGCTTCTGCCGCCCTCATCTTTGCTGCGATGAACAGACCTGAAAAAAATGCATCCCAGTCCGCATCCCAGCGCATAATACATGCCCGGCCATACGCCAGAGTCCGCGCCTGTAGTGGCGCCTCCGACAACGACACCTGATCCAATTTGTACTGCTGCAATTGTGCAGGCTGTCATCAGTAGTCCTAATTTTCTACCAGCTACCAGATAGTCATTTACTTTTTTGCTCTTCTTTTTTGCCCAGAAACCGATTCCAAGAAGCACTAACAGATAAATTGCAGCTACTACGAGTATGTAATTTTTATGTTCCATTTTTCTTCTCCTCTCGTATCATAACAATAACTGCTTCGATTCTCTGTTCTAAAACCTATTTGCAGGCGTTACACTTCGTGCCCTGCAAATACGTCCTTGACCCTCTTTGCTAAACCCGGCACCTGGAAAGTCGGTACTGCACTGATGGCAAAACGGATTGCTTTCGCGAGGGGGATAACAAAGATATTGTCTTCTGCAAGTTTTTCAGCAAGTCCTGCCGAATCTTTTGCCGGTAATGTGATGAAGAACCCTGACTTATAAGGCAGAATATTGAGGCCGACTTCCCCAGCTTCTTTTTACAAAGATTGCCGCTCGTTTTTCCAGCATCTCCTTGTACTGCAGTCGTTCTTCATCGATCTGTTTTTTCAGCGCCGGATCCTGACAATTTCGGCCAGCAGCCGCTGCGCCCGCGTGAGCCATTGACCAGGTCGCTCTGTTGGAGTAGGTATTTACTTGTTCAAACTCATCGGCAACGTGTTTTGCCGAAGTCAGGCATGCCAGCGCCCCTGAACGCATTCCATAAATCAGATAGGATTTTGACATGCTGTAAGCGATGGCGACGAGAATATTCTCCGGCATATCTTCGAAAGCCTTCATAAAGGTCCGCAGCTCGTCGGGATCTCCAGCGTAATCGATGTAAGCCATATCCCAGATGACGATGATTTTTTACTCTCGTCTTTGGCGCACTCTTTATAAAGTCCATGATCTCCTGCCAGTCTTCGTCGGTCATAGTATAACCGGACGGGTTATGGGCAGGTGTGTTGAAGATGGTCATGATGCTGTCCTGGGTTTCCAGAAGTCTTTTTTCGCTCTTTCCTTCAAGTCTTTCAGCGTAAAGTTTCCTTTTCATCGAACATCTGATAGAGTTCCCACTTCTTCTCGACCTCCGTTGCAATTTCTCTGTAAGGACCCCAGTGCCATTCCGGAATCAAAAAAATGTTTCGCCTTTCTCAACATAATTGAAAATCATGTGGTGGATGCCGCCCGTTCCTCCCGGTGTCGCTACGGCGGAAGTATAAGTGTTCTTCGGCTGATGTCCCTGAAAGATGCATTCTGTTGCGGCATCGAGGAATTCACGCAGTCCTTCAATAGGCGCGTAATCCATCAGTTCATTTCCCGGCAGATTCCGATAAATCTTCTCCACGCCTTTCAGCGTCAGAAAATCACCGTTATCGTCTTTCAGGACACCCAAAGTAGCGTCCACTACATTTTCTTTTTTCCATATTTAGCAATTGCCACCTTCCCTTACCTGCTGAACTGAAGCTGGCGTCCGGTTTGCCTTTGCCGGTTGCATGAGAAGCGGTCATAGTTTTTACTGCCATTTTTCACCCTCCTAATCGGTGTATTTTTTACGATCAAAGCATCTACTGCACAGACGCCTTCACCCTCTGGATATACGAATACCGGGTTCAGATCCATCTCTTTGACTTCATCCTTATGCTTGTATGCGTAGTCTGCAATGTTCACCATCATATCGGTCAGTGCCTCAATATCGCACGGCTTTGATCCGCGATAGCCGGTAAGCATCTTAAAAGATTTCAGCTCCTTGAGCATGGCAAGAGCCTCGGTCTTGTTCAGTGGCGCCGGATAGAGTGCTGCATCTTTGAATACTTCTACAAACACACCGCCCAGTCCGACCAGGAGCATCGGTCCAAACTGCTTATCGTTGGTCACGCCAATGATGATTTCCACGCCTGACGGCGCCATTTCCTGGACTAAAATGCCATCTGTCGAAGCCTTCGGCATGGATTTCGCGACATTGGCATAAATCTCCTTCCTCGCCGCCAGCGCCTCTTCCTCACTCATAATATTGAGTTTTTACACCGCCGGCATCGGTCTTATGAAGGATTTCCGAAGAATTGATCTTCATGACTAATGGGTATTTCATCGCTTTCACGGCTTCGGTCAGTTCCTCCTCTGTCCTGGCAATTGCCTGTGCGGGAACTGGAACGCCGTTGGCTTTCATTTCCGCTTTGGAATCGAACTCTGACAGGGCGACGGTCTTTTTCTCCGTGAGCGCCAGGAACCGCGCTTGCAAGGGTTCTTTCCCGATAGTCATATTCAGCGAATTTTGCCAGTTTTCGTAAGGCCTGGAAGGAGGTTCCCATGGATGACATCAGTGGAACGCCTGCATCCTCCAGTATCTTTCTCGACTCCCGATAGCGATAGCCCTCCAGCGATGGAATCGCCAGTACCGGTTTCTCCACGCCTCTCGCTTTGGCCTTTGCGATGGCGCCACAGAGGGACGCAGTGGTATCATCGAAGTCCTTTTTGATATTGGTTCCGACGGTGATAGCCCCTACCGCCGGGTCGTCGTTTAATGCCTTCAACAGACCGATGGTCTTTTCGTCGTCGCGGAATAGAGAGGTGGTCGCATCCAGCGGGTTTTTCGCTTGGGCAAAATCCGGAATGTATTTCTTCATCTCCTGCTTTGTCTCTTCTGAGATTTCTGCCAGTTCCACGCCCATTTCCTCGGCAATATCTGCGCTGAGCGTGCTTTCGCCGCCGGAAAAGCTGATGACTGCGTATTCTTTCTTTGTCGCAAATGTGCCGTTCAGCACGCTGACCGCCTGCGCCAGACACATGAATTCCTCTAAAAGTATCCGCTACGATAACGCCGTATTTCTCGAAGATACTCATATAGGATTTGTTGGAGCCAGCCATACTGCCCGTATGAGATGCGGCGGAGATGGCGCCTCTGACCGACCTGCCGGACTTGAGAATGATAACTGGTTTTCTGATTTCCGCCGCCCTTTTCAGCGACGAGACAAATCTCTCTGCGTCCCTGACGCCCTCTAAGTAAATTGCGACGACAGAAACACTTTCATCCTCTATGACGAACTCCATGAAGTCTTCCAGTGTGACGATATTTCCATTTCCTGAAGAGATGGCATAAGATACGTTGAAAAAGTCGGTGTTCAAAATCTCTGCCGAAATGAATCCGCTCTGGGCGATAATGGCGATGCCGTGAGAATCGTCGTCCAGATCCCAGAAGGTGTGACCGCCCCACATGTTGACTTTATCCACATTGTTGAGCATGCCGAAACAGTTGGGACCCAGAACACAGATGTCGTGCCGTCTTGCGATTTCCTTCAGTTCTTCTTCCATCTGCTTTCCTTCGTCGGTGCCTTCTTCTGAAAATCCGCTGGCGAAGACGACGGCTGCGCCGACACCGCATCTGCCTGCTTCTTCTACTAAGGCGTTAACCGTTTTGGCGGGGGGGTACAGAGTACGACACAGTCCACCACTTCAGGAAGATCTGAAATAGAAGGATAGCACTTCTTTCCAAACAGTTCCTCTCTCTTCGGATGGACAAAATAGGCCCGATCCGCATTGCGGCTTCCCAAAGCACCCTTTGCCGCCCCGCTGCCAAAGCCCGGTTTATCACTGACCCCGACAACGGCGATGCTCTTTGGCTTGATTAGCTTTTCTAAATTCATTTTACTTCCTCCGTCAATGCCTTCGCTTACAGGCTGTGATAGCCTTCCATAAAAGGCTGCTTCATTTGCTGCCGTAAATTTGCCTTTTTCCTTTTTCTTCGAAGATTTTTTTCAGAGCTTCTTTTGCCTTTTTCTTCTTCAAATAAACCGCACTTTTTAATCATGGCGCCGATGGCGACGATATTCGCCGCTTTTGGGTTATTCACTTTGAGAGCCAATGTCATGCACGGAATTTGACAGAATCATATTTTTCATCGATTTCCACATCGTCTGCCACGTTGTCGCTGTTCATGATGACAAGACCGCCTTCTTTCATGTATTTCATATATTCCAGGGACGGCTGGTTCATGGCCACGAGAATATCCATGTCTTCCATATCCGGACCGCCCAGAGGGCCGTCAGAGTATTTTACAACGCTGTACGCTTTGCCGCCTCGCATGGTTGGGCCATAGGCAGGCATCCAGGTCACATTCATGCCCTCCTGCAGGGCCATTTCAGAAACGATTAATCCAGAAGTGAGAACTCCCTGTCCTCCGAAACCTGCAAATACTATTTCCATACTTATTTCCCTGTCCTTTCTCTCAATGTTCCAACCTGATAATATGGAAGAACTTCTTTTTCCATCCAGGCGACGGATTTTTCCAAGTTCATGCCCCAGTTGGTCGGACATGGCGCCAGCACCTCTACCAGTGAATATCCTTCGTTATGCAGCTGGGCTTCGATTGCGTTCTTGACATATTTTTTCAGATTGTTTATTTCCTTTTTGCACTATGTACTGATCCTCTGGCTACATAAGCCACCTGGTCAAAACCTGCGACGATTTCGGGCACTTTGATTGGGAACCCGGTCACCAGCGGATCTCGGCCTGCTTCACTGGTGGTAGTCTTCTGTCCCGGCATGGTGGTCCAGGACATCTGGCCGCCAGTCATGGCAAAGTTGTTGTTGTTGACCACAAATACGGTGATGTTAGTATTTCTATAAGCCGCGTTGAGCGTTTCAGCGAGACCGATGACATAAGCATCGCCGTCGCCCTGATAAGCGATGGACAAGAGATCCGGCCTTGCCACCTTGATACCCGTTGCCGTGCTGGCGCCTCTGCCGTGGGCAGTCTGTATTTTGTCTCCGTTCCAACTGTGGTTCATATTGCAAGAACAGCCTACGCCCAGGGTAATGATTGTTTTATCCTCGTATCCGTTCTCTTCAATTACCTCCGCAATCAGACGATTCAGGAGGCCATGCCCGCATCCTGCACAAAATGAGTTGGGAATGCTCACCATTTTTGGTGTTGTTAATACTGCCACTTAGAACACCTCCTTCATCTGTCCTGCTTTGATTCCTTCAAAGTATTCAATAATTTCTTTTGTCTTTGGGATATTCTGACCTGAGAATAATCCATATACAGGTGCATTTCCGTGCCCTGTCTTCTTTGCTGTCAGGGCTACGTCCTCAATTAACTGTCCCGCGTCGGTGGATTCCACTGATATCAAGCCTTTGATATCCCCTTTTTTGCTTCTGCAAAGGCCTTTGCCGGGAACGGCCATACGGTGATCGGTCTGATCAGACCCACTTTCTCTCCCTTTGCCCCTCGGCTGCTCTACAGCATTTCTCGTTGTTCTCGATGGCAATCCAAAAGCGACGAATATGTATTCTGCATCTTCTACCATGTAGCTCTCCCACTGCTGCTCGTTTTCTTCCATGGTCTTGATCTTGTTTCTTACAAAGCCGGGTTTCTCTGGGTTTTCAATTCTCCCATGCGGTCTGTTGGTTCCGTCAAAGGTCCAGCCCAGATCCTCCGTCCGTTCCTTAAATTCAGGGAAAGCGACAGGCTCCATCATCTGCCCCAATGCCGCTTCTGACATGATTTCCACCGGTTTCTATATTTCTCTGCCACATCAAAGGCGTTGTACATCAGGTCAACGGTTTCCTGTATACTGTTTGGCGCATAGACGATGACTCTGTAATCGCCGTTGCCTCCGCCCCTCGTATCTCTCAGATAATCTGTCTGTGCAGAATCCAGCGTCCCCAGTCCTGGACCCCAGCGCTGAACGTTGGCAAAGACTGCCGGATAATTGTTTGCGCACATATAGGCGATACCTTCCTGTTTCAGAGAAAATCCCGGGCCGGAGGAGCTGGTCATAGAGCGCATGCCACAGGCGTAGGAACCGAAGATCATATAGACTGCGGACATTTCATTCTCGGCCTGCAGGAAGGTCCTTCCCAGTTCAGGCATTCTGCTGGACAGATATTCTCCTACTTCTGTCTGCGGTGTAATAGGGTATCCTGCATAAAACTGGCAGCCTGCTCTCAGCGCCGCCTCGGCAATAGCGTGATTGCCTTTCCACATTTTTTTCATGTCGTTCACCTCCAACACCTACTCTGCGATTTCAAATACATTGTCCGGACAGACTGTATAACAGATCCCGCACCGAATGCATTTGTCATCATCAACAATAACGTAGTCGTAACCTTCCTTGTTCAGTGAGCCGGAAAGTTGCAGCGCTTTTTTTCGGACAAGAGATAATGCAGTAACTGCAGCTCTTGCACCTTTCGACGTTCAAGTTCAATGTCGCCATAGTTTTTCCTCCCGCAATTTTAAATGTGATGCTTATTTTTCACTGAAATAATGTTATAAAAATTTCAGTTGTTATTAAAATTAGAAATTAATATTTCAACTTCATTCTAAGCTTCGTCAATTCAAATGTCAAGTCAAATTAATTAATTTTCATTATTTTATAAATTTTCTGTTTTATTATATATTCGTTGCAATTGTTATGCTTTTTTGGTGATTTTTTATTTATAATAATTTTTACGAAAATATTATTTCAATATAAAATACTATTTGCAACTTCATTTTCTTATATTTTATGAGGAAAACATCGTCAAATATGTCTACTTCCGCAAATTATTTACGACTAAAAATCGCTATAACTTCCAACCTGTTGGCGGCAAAAACTGCTTTCGTTTTGTTGCAGCGCTATTGGAAGATTTGTGCAGTAAAAACCGTCATAAATTTCGTATAATGTATAATCGTATAGAAAATGTTTTTTCCTCTATTTTCGGGGGAATTTGTGCTATATTCATAAATGAACACCTTCCTTTGAAGGTATATTTATAAATGAAAACGAACTAAGAGGTGAAAGAAATGGCGAATGGTAAAAGACTCGTCGTGGAACCCGCATGGTGCAAAGGCTGCGGATACTGCGTCGAGTTCTGTCCAAAAAAAAAAGTACTGGTATTAGAGCATGAAAAAATAGTGGTGAAGAGCCCCGAGGCCTGCATCTGCTGCGGTCTCTGCGAACAGCGCTGTCCTGACTACGCGATCTGGGTAGAAAAGGAGGCGATGTAACATGGCAAACGAACAGAAGAGATTTCAATTGCTGCAGGGCAACGAAGCCTGTGTAGAAGGAGCAATTGCGGCCGGGATGAGGTTTTACGCCGGATATCCGATTACACCTTCTACCGAAATTGCAGAGCGAAGCGCAGTGAGACTTCCCCAGGTAGGCGGCAAATTTATGCAGATGGAAGATGAGATTGCAGGCATCGCTGCTGCCCTCGGTGCATCGGTGGCAGGAATGAAGGCGATGACCGCTACCTCCGGTCCAGGGTTCTCGCTCAAACAGGAAAATATCGGTTATGCGACCATTGCCGAAATTCCTATCGTGATTGTCGACGTCATGCGGTCCGGTCCTTCCACGGGACTTCCAACATCACCTTCACAAGGCGACGTCATGCAGGCAAAGTGGGGCACCCACGGTGACCATCCTGTCATTGCAATCTGTCCTTGTTCCGTTCAAGATACATATAACCAGACGGTCAGAGCCTTTAATCTGGCTGAACGGTTCAGAACACCGGTCATTCTGCTGATGGATGAAATCGTAGGCCACATGAGAGAGGGTTGCGAGCTGATTCCGACAGATGAACTGGAAATTCACAATCGAAACACACAGATGATCAGTTCCATGCCTTATGCCTTCGGCGAAGGTCAATACGTACCACATATGACCTCCTTTGGCAAAGGCAACCTCTACAACATCACAGGGCTGTTCCACGATGCGGCAGGCTTTCCGACCAACGATAACAAGATCGCCGGTGAAGAAGGCTCAAGACTGATGGAGAAAATCAAAGTCTACAAGTACAGCGGCATTTTGGAATTTGAAGAAGAAGAAATGGAAGATGCGGAGATCGGCATCGTCTGCTACGGCGGAACGACCAGAGCCGTCCAAGGTGCCATCGAGATGGCGAGAGAAGAAGGCTACAAAGTGGGCATGTTCCGTCCAGTAACCCTATGGCCTTTCCCAGAGCACGAACTGATAGAACGTGCAAAACAACTGAAAAAGACTCATCGTCGTAGAACACAACTACGGTCAGGTCCTGCTCACTGTGGAAGGAATCATCAAAGGCGATACAAAAAGTTGAATTTATCGGAAAAGTCAATGGGACTACCATTTCCCCGAAAGAAATCTTCAGAAAAATAGTAGAGGAGGAAGAATAACATGCCAAGCCAATTAGTACAGAACACAATGCGAACAAAGAGACTTCCTCATATCTGGTGTCCTGGATGCGGACATGGCATTTTGATGAGAGATGTCTGCCAGGCAATTGAAAACCTGGGCTTAGAGAGAGAAAAGGTCAGCATCGTCAGCGGTATCGGCTGCTCATCACGCGCCGCCGGATACATGGATTACAATACGCTGCACACCACTCACGGCAGGCCCATCGCTTTTGCAACCGGCATCAAAATGGCACAGCCAGACATGCACGTCATCGTCATCACTGGTGACGGCGATGCGACTGCCATTGAGGCAATCACCTGATCCACGCAGCCAGAAGAAATATAGATTTAACTGTAGTCGTATTTAACAACAGCATTTACGGTATGACTGGCGGCCAGTATTCTCCGACGACGCCAACAGGCGAGAAGGGAACCACAGCTCCATACGGAAACATCGATGGAGATTTCGATATTCCAAAGCTGGCAGAAGCTGCCGGTGCCACTTTACACAGCCAGAGGCGACTGCTATCATGTTCCACAGATGATCAAATTGATCGAAAACGGTATCAAGAACAAAGGCTTTTCAATCATAGAAGGCGTCAGCATCTGTCCGACCTACTATGGCCGTAAAAACAAGAAAAGGCAGCGCAGTGCAGATGATGCACTGGCAGGAGCAGAACTGCATAGACATAAAGAAGGCAGAAAAGATGACGCCAGAAGAATTAGAAGGCAAAGTCCTCATCGGCGAAATGTCCCGCACAGTTCGCCCTGAATACACAGAACTCTATGACGAAATCATTCGCAAAGCTGGAGGTGCAAAATAATGGCTAAAGAACAACTCAGATTCACAGGTTCTGGTGGGCAGGGGGGTCATCCTCGGCACCATCATCATCGCAGAGGCCGCATTCCTCGACGGAAAAAAAGGTCGTTCAATCTCAATCCTACGGACCGGAGGCCAGAGGCGGCATGTGCAAGGCTGAGACCATCATAGATGAAAAGAATATTAATTATACGAAGGTGGAGATTCCTTCCCTGCTCTTATCCCTGACACAGATTTCTTTTTAACAAGTATTCCAAGAAAATTGGTCCGGACACGGTCATCATCGTAGACGAAGAAATCGACGTACCGCTGAGGCTCCGTGCTAAGCACGAGGTTTTGTCCCTGCCGATTCTCTGTTCTGCAAAGGAAGTAATCAAAAAATCCTATGGCGGCAAATATCATCGCAGTCGGTGCAGTCAACGAGGCGCTGCAGATTGCATCGGTGAAGTCCTTGGAAGAAGCCGTTCTCAATCACATTCCAAAAGGAACGGAAGAACTCAATATCAAAGCGATGCGCTTGGGCGCAGAGTTGGTAAAAAGCAATCCCGAGAAGAAGACAAAAAAAGGTGAAGAGAAAAAAGCCCATGCATAAGTAATTAGAGAGGACGGATTAAATCCGCCCTCTCTTTCTTTTGATGCTTATTTACCTTTTTCTTTTACTTTCTTCGCCTTAACTCTCTGCGCACGCAGCTGTTCCTGCTTCTTGCGTTTTTCTTCTGCCATCTGTTCCTGCTCCTCCGCCGTATAATCATCGACGAAGGCTTCAGGATTCATCTTTGCTGCCAGCTTCAGCAGTCCTGACAGTCTTCTGGCGTAAACAGAAACGAGCGAAGGACCGCATCCTTTTCAAAGAGAACTCTTGCATTGGGCCGCTCTTTGATGTAATCAGGCTGAACCGCCGTAATCTGATCCCAAGTCCATCGGTTGGTCGTCGTCATGCCAAAGAGAGAATATTTGATGTCTACGCCTTCCTTCGACACAATGTGTTCCTTGCGATGAAATACTGCCAATATCAAAAGCACCGTCAGCACGATATATAAGTACTGCCCTCTTACAAACTCAAGATATAACAGGACTACGCACGCAGTCAGTATCAGTATCCGTTTATACAGTGAACGGGACTGTAGAATGCCTTTATATATCATAACAAGTTACTCCAAGGATTTATAGGTTCCGTTTTTCCGCCGTTCAGCAAGGTTTTCCATTGCCGTCTCATGAGCCTCTTCAGGCGCTGCGGCCGGATTGCCTTTTTTCAGTTTGCCAAAGAAGTTGGTAAACGTTCCATCAGCATATAGGATATTGCCGCCCCACCATGCAGTGAGAATAGAGATGATTGGATTCAGTATGTTGGTGAAGCAGAATGGTATGTATGATAAAGTATCCACGCCCAGCATTCTGGAGTGATAAGCGCCGCAGGAGGACCAAGGAATCATCGGCGACCACAGGGTACCGCCGTCTTCCATGGATCTGGAAAGCAGGTTTCTGCCCAGTCCTAAATCGTCGTATTTCTCCTTGTACATGGTAGCCGGTACAATCAGACCCAGATACTGGTCGCACATGGTCGCAATACAGAACATGGCCGTCAGAATCGTCGTGAGCACCATCTGGAACGGCGTATGCACTCTCTAATGAATTTTCCAAGCAGAGACTCTACTGCGCCAATCTGACTGTAGATGCCGCCGAAGCCGATAGCGATCAAGGCAACGTTAATGGTCCACAGCATAGAATTCATACCGCCTCTGTTGAGAAGAGTATCAGCAAGTTCATTCCCTGTCTCTGCGCTGTATCCGTAATGCACCATGGTGATACAATCACTGAAGGAGGCCCCTTGGAAAACTACTGCAAAGACGCAGCCGATACCTGATACCAGCAGTACGCCTGGAAGGGCAGGCAGGCTTCATCACTGCTACCACAATGATTACCAGGATCGGAAGCAGCAACACAGGGTTCATCACCTTGAAGTTTCCTTCAATCGCGTCAGAAAGCTGATTTACCATAGTCGGATCGTATTCGCCAACTTCGCCGAAAATAGCAACCGCCGTGAATCCAAGCAGTGCCAGGATGAACGCAGGAAATGTGGTCATGGTCATGGCTCTTACATGGTCGAACAGTCCTGTCTGCGCTGACGCTGCTGCCAGGTTGGTAGAGTCAGACAAAGGTGAGAATTTGTCGCCTGTGCAAGCGCCGGAAAGAACCGCCCCTGCGATCAGTGCAGGGCTGATGCCCATGGTCTCACCAATGGTCATAAAGGCAATACCCAGGGTTGCAGATACCGTATACGCTGATCCCAGGGATAAACCCACGATGGCACAGAGAATGCATACTGCCGGCAGGAAGATAACCGGAGTAAACATCTTCAATCCATAGAATACAAGCGCCGGGATCGTTCCACACCACTCAAAAAAGAGCCTACCAGGCAGCCTACAAAGATCAGGATCAAAAGAGCTTCCATGGACTGGCTGATCGAATCGATGCCTGCCGCAAGCATATTCTTGAACTTCTGTCCGCAGAACTTGCCCACAAAGCAGGCGGTGCAAGCTGCTAACAATACCGGTATGTGAGGATCCTGTCCCCAGTCTAATAAATAATTGCACATCATCAAACCCAGCAATACGATAATTGGGATACACGCCTCAAACTTATTGGGAAGGCGCGGTTTCTTTTTGCTTCTGTCATAATCTACCTCCTATCAAAAAATAACGCTCGGCGCGAAGTTTTCGCTTCCAATTTTATTGTAATCCAAACGTCCGAGGTCTTTTTATAACTATTTTCATGTAAACTGGTATTGTCATTACATTTACAAAATTCTGTTAATTTATCGCACAAGTCACAAAGACTTAACAAAATCTATATACTAAATTTAACTTTAATGGTTTATAATAAAGTGAAAGAAAGGAGATTTTATGGAAGAATTAAGAGCAAAAAAAAGGATTTATATGTGATATGGACGGCGTCATCTATTGGGGAGGCCGATTGCTTCCAGGCGTAAAGGAATTCGTAGACTGGCTGTATCGGGAAAATAAGGAGTTTTTGTTCCTGACCAACAACAGCGGACAGACACCCTTAGAATTGCGGCTGAAGCTGAAAAACATGGGGCTGGATGTAGATGAGAGTCACTTCTATACCAGCGCCCTTGCTACTGCAAAATTTGTCAGCGAGCAGACCCATCACTGCAGCGCTTATGTCATCGGGGGAACCAGGTCTGGTAGGTGCACTCTACCAGTGCGGCGTCGCAATTACAGACAAAGACCCTGACTACGTCATCGTCGGTGAAAGTCCCAACTACAACTACGAGGCCATCTGCAAGGCTGTCACACTGGTTCGCGGCGGTGCAAAGCTGATTGGTACCAATTCAGATCTGACAGGGCCATCCAGCAGAGGTATCATCCCTGCCTGCAGAGCGCTGATCTCTCCCATCGAAATGGCAACAGGAAAACAAGCCTACTTCATCGGGAAGCCAAATCCTCTGATGATGAGAACAGGACTCCGCTTATTGGGCGTCCATTCCGAAGAGGCCGCAATGATCGGGGATCGTATGGATACTGATATTATCGGCGGTGTAGAAAGCGGTTTAGACCCTATTTAGTGCTGTCAGGCGTGACCAGCCGAGACGAAATCGATCAGTTCCCTTATCGTCCGCGACTGGTTCTGAACAACATCGGTGAGATCGCCGATTAATAAAGCAGGCCGCCTACCAATACAAAATAATCAGGAATCTGTCCTGCTTCAATCCACTGCAAGTTGATACCCAGCAGTTTGCTGGCGGTCCGACCGACGTTTCCTCCCAGGGATTCGATAGAATATCTCATTTTTTCTGGGTACCTGCAAGGTTCGCCAGTTTTTCGCGTGCAATTACCTTCGCCGCAGATTTTGCAGTTTCCAGCGCTGAGGGATCGGCTCTGGGGATATTGTTTTTCCAAAGCGTAGAGATGATCGGTCAAATCTGCTTTTACCTCTGCCATGAGCGTTTCCCAGTTTTCTTTTTCTTCCTCCTCCAGGATCATCTTCTTGCCCACGACATAAAGATTCTCGAACCTCTTCCAGTAGTCGACCGGATCAAAGTCATAAGTAGGGCAGGACCACACCCTGCTCGTAGTTCTCGCATACTTTGCAGCATTCTAAGAACTCTTCTACATTGACATATCCTTCGATAAACTCTTCGACTTTAATCGTCTTTTCAAATGTTTCAATCTTCATATACAAAGTTTACCACAAAACGTTTTTTGTGGTAAAATAGTTTTAGCAAATAAGCAGGAGGTGGATCATGGCTTTTGGTATTTTTAAAAAAAAGAACACGGCGGATATCATATATATGAACGGACACATTTACACGCAGGACCCAGCCTTTCCATGGGCTGCCGCAGTAGCCTGCAGAGAGGGCAGGGTTTTAGCGGTAGGAGACTTCGAAGCGATGGAGGAAATCCGCTCTGACGAGACTGTCATTCACGACTTAGAAGAGAAGTATATGTTCCCGGGATTTATTGATGTTCACGGAACACCGGTTTTGAAAGTATTTGAGGACAAGTATTTAGTGATAGACCCGGTTTGGGATTTGGAAACGGTTCTTGCAGCGGTGACAGACTATGCAGAAGACTGTGACAACGAGGTGATTTTTGCTTATGGTTATAACGAGAATATCCTGGCAGATTACGAGGAACCTGCGGAAGCCCATAGACTTTTGGACGAAGCGGTTACAGACCGCCCTGTTGTCCTGCTGGGCATCAGCGGTGTTCATTGCTGGATTAATACTCTGGCCAGCGACATGGTTACCGAAGCGGCTGAGGATGAGGGGCTGGAATACATCTCAGCAGACTATATCCTGAATTACCTTTCTCCTTTTGATTTTGAGGAAGTAGAGCGAGCTGTCCTGCAGAATACAGAAGATCTTGCGGATAGAGGCATTACGGCAGTATTGAACCTATGCGCGCCGGATTACCTCAGTACACTTTATCAAGATTGTCTGATTACGATGATTGGCGAAAGCATGCCGTTTAAACAGCGCTTTATAAACAGCCTGTACGTCAATCGTCCCCTGAATCCAGAATTAATCCTTCACAAGCTCTCCACAGGAAAAACCAACTGTACAGAACTTGGAGGTCTCATCACTTATGACCATCTGAAACTGGAGGTCAGTCAGGACGAAGAACAAGCCTATTTCTCACAGGACGCATTAGATGCCATCTGCCTTGCTGCGGCTGAAAAAGGCTATCATATTCATCTGGATGCAGTGGACCAGGAATCTTTTGAAAAAGCAGCGAACAGCTTCCATCTTGTCAGAACCAAAGGCTGTAAGCGCAACACGCTCATTATCGCCGGAGAAGTCGCAGCGGAAGAAGACGCTCCATATCTTACGACCTGGCCGACAGATTACCTCAACGAATCTGTCTTCGGCCACTGCCGCCGCAGCGTCAGCGACGCCATCGACCAGCTTACGGTAAAAGCTGCGGAAATCATCGGCCGAAGTGAGGACTTGGGCAGCATTGAGCAAGGTAAGATTGCAGACTTTACCGTCTTTGAGGAGAATCCTTTGGATACTGATTTAGAAGTATTTTCGAAGATGCACGCCGCTTTGACAGTAATCGACAGTCAAATAGCTTATGATGTAGATGAAGAATGCATAGAAGAAATGTGCGACATACTTTTGTCTATGCGGTTATAATCTTCTTCGTTTTATGTTATACTAGTATCAATATTTCTAACCGAGCGCGAGGAGACGGACATGAAAAAGAAAGTTTTGACCAATTTAATAATATGCATGTTAGTATGCTCTTCTATTTTCGTTGTCACAGGCTGCGGCAAAGATAAAGAAGAGACGCCAATCGTACATCCAATCAAAATTACCATCAGCATCGATTATCCTGCTAAATCAGGACTTGACGATGTGGAAGAGGTAGATTTCAAAATCGAGGAAGACTCCACCGTCCTGGATGCGATCCAACTTTACTGTAACGTCAACGAACTGCCAGTAACGGTTGAAACCACTGATGCGTCTATCCAAGGCATCAACGGCGTAGACAACGGAGATTACTCCGCTAAGAGACATTGGCAGTACAAGATAAATGGAGAACTATCTGAAACACCTGAGAACGAAAAAATATTGAAAGACGGTGATACCTTAGCGTGGGTCTTTAAAAAGTAACCTGCTTTGCGAGGGATCATATTGAAATCGAAGAGAAGAG
>VOFF01000390.1_pt1 | contig 90000 bp, 142 predicted proteins | sample 5384061 | NCBI WGS metagenome assembly VOFF01 (sample SAMN12384725, study PRJNA508395) | human gut metagenome | isolation source: healthy gut E | host: Homo sapiens | reverse complement strand
GGATGACCTTGATCCAGGGGACCGGCATCTCCTCAATGGCCTTGGGCCGGCCGGTGAGGTGGCACCGGGTCAGGTGGCGCTGGGTGACCTCGTTGGGGCGGAAAATATAGACCTCGTCCTGATGATAGGCCTCAAACCCCACCTGGGGAAAGGCCGCGCAGACCTGGGCCAGGTGGACGGGCGCTTGGGCGGGAAGGTATTTCAGCCACAGGCTCTCCTCCGTGGCAAAGTCATAGATGGAGGCCCCGTTGGACAGGATCACCGGGGTATTCACCGGCAGGCGCTCCCGCTCCATTTGAATGGCAAAGTTGATGTAGGACCGGCCGGTGGAGATGCAGAACAGGCCCCCTTCCGCCACAAAGCGGGCAATGGCCTGGCGGTTTTCCTGGGAAATGGTACAGTCACTGCTGTACAGGGTGTCGTCATAATCCGTGGCCAGCAGAACGCCGGAAAACTTTCCCATGGGGGGCTCCTCCCTTCGGTCTTTTTTTTGAATAGCCGTTTTATTTTTTATACTAACCGGCTGCATCTTGTCAAGACAGTCTGAAAGTAGGCCGGCAGGGGAGAGGAGGGGTCATCCGCTCCCCGGTGCGGGGATGCTGAAAGGAGAGCCGGCGGGCGTGGAGACACTGGCCGGCCAGCTCAGGGAACCCCTTCCGCAGGCCGTTGTACACCGGGTCCCCCAACACCGGATGGCCCTGGGCCGCCATGTGGACCCGGATCTGGTGGGTCCGTCCGGTCTCCAGCCGGCACTGGACATGGGTGTAGCCCGGGTAGCGGGCCAGCACCGTCCAGTGGGTCACCGCGGGCGGCCGCTGGAATGGTTCACCGCCATCTTTTTCCGGTCCGTGGGGTGGCGGGCAATGGGCAGGCTGATGGTGCCCCTGGTCCTCCCGCAGGTTGCCCAAAACCACCGCCTCATATTCCCGGTAGAGGCTGTGGTCCTGGAGCTGCTGGGCCAGGGCCAGGTGGGCCCCGTCATTTTTGGCCGCGATGAGCAGGCCGCTGGTGTCCCGGTCAATCCGGTGGACGATCCCCGGCCGAAGCTGGCCATTGATGCCGGACAGGCTCTGGCCGCAGTGAAAGAGCAGCGCGTTGACCAAGGTGCCGTCGGGGTGGCCGGGGGCGGGGTGGACCACCATGCCCACAGGCTTATTGACCACGATCACGTCCTCATCCTCATAGACCACCTCCAGGGGGGATGTCCTGGGGCAGGAGCTCCACTGGGGTGGGGTCGGGAATGCACACGGCGACCTGGTCCCCCGGCTTCAGCCGGTCATTCTTTTCAGGGGCCGGCCCTGGCAGAGGACATGGCCCTCCTCCAGGAGTTTTTGGGCCGCGGGCGGGTGAGCCCGTCCAGGCGGGCCGCCAGGGAACTGGTCCGCCCGCTGGCCGGCGGTCTCCACAGACAGGGTGACGTTCATGGGGTCTCCTCCTTGTCCGGTTCCTTCTTTCCCTCCCGGCCGAAAAAACACAATCAGGTGCAGGCACAGGAGAACCCCGCCCCAGAACCACCCCCACGTCCGCCACGTTAAACACCGCGAAGTTCACAAAGGTGGTGGCAAACATGTCGGTGACAAAGCCGAAGAGCAGGCGGTCAATGAAGTTCCCCACGGCCCCGCCCAGCAGAAGGGCCAGGGCCAGCATCCCCCGACCAGTGGGGGAGGACTCTTTCCCCAGGCAGATCACCAGAACCACGGACACCACCCCCCGGACAGGAGGGTGAGCAGCCAGGTGTGCTGGCTGAACAGGGAAAAAAGGCCGCGCCGGTGTTCTGCACATAGGTCAGGTCCAGACCGGGGAGGAAGTCCACCGCCGTGTGGAGGGGAATCCCGGCGCGGACCAGATATTTTACCACCTGATCTACGGCCACCAGGGCGGCGGCCAGCAGGAAATAAAGGGGCATGCAAGCGCCCTCCTTTCTTGGTCAGAGGAACCGGTGGCCGGCCCGGAGGCCGGCCACGAGTACAATGCACTTTTTGACGGAAAACGAGCGTTGGCGTGCCATCCTCCCGGGCGGCTCACACCAGGGGGTCAGCACCTTGGCGCAGCGGGGGCACAGGCCCTCCCCGTTCACCGTGGGCAGTACCTTCCAGCACCGCTGGCACTTGTCCCCGGCGGCGTTTTCCACGGTGGCCTGGATCGCCTGGCCCACCGTCACCTCCACCTGGGGAGACGATGAGCAGGTCGGCCAGGTCCGCCTGGTCCATCTCCGCCAGGAAGGCGTCCTCGGCAGGGACGGTGAGGACAATCTTGGCCTCCAGGCTCTTGCCGATCTTCTTCTCCGCCCGGGCGGTCTCCAGGGCGCCGTTGACCACGTCCCGACCTGGATGATCTTCTCCCACCGGGCCATCTCCTCCTGGGGCAGGGCATATGCCGTGAAGGGCTTATTCATCTCATTGAACACCACGTTCCGGCCGTCCGCCCCTTCGGGATGGGTCATGGACTGCCAAATCTCATCGCCGGTGAAGCACAGCACCGGGGCCATGATCTTGGTCATGGGGTCCAGAATGAAATACAGCGCCGTCTGGGCCGAGCGCCGGGCCAGGCCGTCCTTTTCCTCGCAGTACAGACGGTCCTTGATGATGTCCAGATAGAAGTTGAGACATGTCCACCACCACGCAGAAGTCGTTCACCGCGTGGGTGACCACGTTAAAGTCAAAGTCGTCATAGCCCTGGAAGCACTTCTCAATGAGGACATTCAGGCGGGTGCCAGCCCAGCGGTCCAGGGGCAGCATGTCGGCGGGGGCCACCAGATGGTTGGGGTCAAAGCCGTTCAGGTTGCCCAGGCAGTACCGGGCGGTGTTGCGGAACTTCAGGTAGTTCTGGCTCAGCTGCTTGAAAATCTTCTCCGAGCAGCGCATATCCGCGTGGTAGTCGGCGGAGCCGGCCCACAGGCGGATCATATCCGCGCCGTACTTCTGGAAGATCTCCGCGGGGTCCACGCCGTTGCCCAGGGACTTGTGCATGGCCTTGCCCTCGCCGTCCACGGTCCATCCGTGGGTGATGCAGGTCTTGAAGGGGGCCTGGGCCACCCCGGTGGAGCCCACGGCGGTGAGCAAAGCGGCCTGGAACCAGCCCCGGTACTGGTCCAGACCCTCCATATACATGTCGGCGGGCCAGAAGTTCTGATCCCGCTGCATGGAGGCATAGTGGGTGGAACCAGAGTCAAACCAGCCGTCCAGGGTGTCCTCCTCCTTGGTAAAGCCCGACGCCTTGCCGCAGTGGGGGCAGGTGAAGCCGGCGGGGGAGGATCTCCGCGGCGTCCTTGGCAAACCAGGCGTTGGAGCCCTCGGCGGCAAAGAGGTCGGAGATGATCCCGATGGTCTCGTCTGTGGCAATGGGCTTGCCGCAGTGCGCACAATAGAACACAGGGATGGGCATGCCCCACCGCCGCTGCCGGGAGATGCCAGTCGGCCCGCTCCCGGAGCATGGCAATCATCCGGTCCTTGCCCCAGGCGGGGGACCCAGCGGACCTGGTCACAGGCGGCGCAGGCCTCGTCCTTGAAGGACTCCACGGAGCAGAACCACTGGGGGGTGGCCCGGAAGATGATGGGGCTCTTGCAGCGCCAGCAGTGGGGGTAGGAGTGGACAATGTCCTCGGCGGCAAACAGCGCCCCGGAGGCCTTCATATCCGCCAGGATGATGGGGTTGGACTCCTCGGTCTTCAGCCCCGCGTACTTGCCGGCGTAATCGGTGTGGCGGCCCTGGTCGTCCACAGGCACCACCATGTCCATCCCGTACCGCTTGCAGGTCTGGTAGTCGTCGGCGCCGAAGCCGGGAGCGGTGTGGACGCAGCCGGTACCGGAGTCCATGGTGACATAGTCCGCCAGCACCAGACGGGAGGTCTTGGGCAGGAAGGGGTGGTCGGCCAGCATATTCTCAAAGAAGGACCCGGGATGGGTGGCCAGAACGGTGTAGCCCTCCACGCCGCCGACCTCCATCACCTTTTTTTCACCAGGGCCTCGGCCAGGATGTAGATCTCCCCCCGTTGGGGTTCCGCACCAGGGCATAGCTCTCCTCCGGGTGCAGGGCGATGGCCAGGTTGCCGGGGAGGGTCCAGATGGTGGTGGTCCAGATCACAAAGGAGACCTTGCTTTGTCATACCCGTCCAGCTTCCCCAGGTCGTCGTGGAGGGGGAACTTCACATACACCGTGGTGCAGGGGTCGTCCTGGTACTCGATCTCAGCCTCCGCCAGAGCGGTCTCGTCGTGGGGGCACCAGTAGACGGGCTTGAGGCCCTTGTAGATATACCCCCCGCTTGTACATCTCCCCCAAAGACCTTCACCTCTTCCGCCTCCAAGGAGGGGTTCATGGTCAGGTAGGGGTGTTCCCAGTCTCAATGGCGCCCAGGCGATGGAAGCCCCTCGCTCTGGACCTCCACATAGTGCTGGGCAAATTCGTGGCAGGCAGAGCGGAACTCCGTGACGGGCATCTTTTTGCGGTTGAGCTTGTTCTGCTTGATGATGGCGGACTCGATGGGCATACCGTGGTTGTCCCAGCCGGGGATATAGGGGGTGTAGTAGCCCCGCATGGCGTAGGATCGGGTGATGAAATCCTTGAGGGCCTTGTTCAGGGGCGTGGCCCATGTGGAGGTTGCCGTTGGAGAAGGGGGCCGTCGTGGAGGGGAGAACCGGGGCTTGCCGGCGTTCTTCTTCAGCAGCTCCCCATAGACGTCCAGCTTCTTCCAGTTGCGAAGCATCTCGGGCTCCCGCTTGGGCAGGCCCGCCCGCATGGGGAAGTCGGTCTTGGGCAGATTGATGGTTGCATTGTAATCCTGAGACATGGTTGACTGTTCACTCCTTCAATCGTGACCCATCGTCCGCCGGGGACGTGGGGGCTCTTTTTCTCTGAGAAAGAAACGGAACCTGCCCGGAGATCCGGCCAGGTTCCGTTTGTGGATGGTGTCATCTGATTTTCCAGGCGGCTGCCTCCGCCAGGCCGGGGCCCGGAAACGCCGTCGCCGCGCCTGGCAATCCTGTCCTGGGGGCTCTCCCGGGATCACTCGATCTCGTAATCCTTCCCGAACTGAATCTGGTCAAAGACCCGGGTGTCCCCATGTCCCCGCTGGGGCGGCGGACTCGGCGGGCCCTTCAAAAATCTTGGCCATGGAGGCCTCGATATCCTGGGCCACCTCTTCCTGCTGTTCCGGGGGGGGACGGTCACCACGGGCTCCTCCGCGGGCTGGGCCGCAGGGGCAGGGGGCGGCCTGGGGCTGGGCGGTTTCCGCCGTCAGGCTGGACAGGCTGCCGATGTACTGAATCTGCTTGGTATACAGTTCCTTGAGCTGGGCCACATAGGCGGTGGTGGCGGCGCGGGCGGCCTCCAGCCGGGCCTGCTCGTCGGCCAGGTCCTTCTGGATGCCCTCCAGGCGCGTGCGGACTGCCTGCTCCTCTTGCTCCATCTGGGCGCGGACCTCCTGGCTGCGGGCTTCCACCGCGGACACAGCCTGGTCAATGGCGGCCTGCTTTTTGGCCTCCCCCTCTTTCACCATGGCATCGGCCATTTTCTGGGCGGGTGGAGGGTCATCCGCATCGCGTCCTCTGTGGCACGGTATTCCTCAACCTTGTCCACCAAGACCTTCATCTTGTTCTTCAGGGAGATATTCTCCTGGTACAAGGTGCGGTAATCCTCGATCAGGCTGTCCAAAAAGTTGTCCACCTGGAGCATATTGTAGCCGCCAAACGAAGCTTTCGGAAAGACATGGGATTCCGCTTCCTGGGGTGTTAACATGATCGGTCACTCCTATCCCTTTTTAATCTACTGGCGCGGCGGCGCTCAGAAGTACAGACCGTTGTTCTCCAGTTCGTCAATGAGGTCGCCCATGATATCTACATTATAGGGCGTGACGATATAGGTCTGAAGGGCAACCTTTTTTGATCTTCCCTCCTGGGCGTAGGCCACGCCGGACAGGAAGTCCAGCAGACGGCGGGCCACATCCTTCTGGGTCTTCTCCAGGTTGAGCACCACCGTGCGCTTGTCCCGCAGGTGGTCGGCGATCTCGGAGGCGTTCTCATAGCGTTCCGGCTTCACCAGGACCACCTGCAGCTGGGTGGTGGCGTGGATGTTCACCACCTTGCCGCCGGAATTGCGGCGGGGCGGCTCCTGGTATTCCCGTTCACGGCGGCGGGACGGCTCTTCCCGGGGAGGCGGGGTGGGTTCCACGTCCTCCGGCTCCTCCTCGTCCTCGTATACGTCTTCGTCCTCGTCGTAATCGTCCTCCATCTCATCCTCATACGGATGGGTCAGACGCTTGAGTTCATCTAAGAATCCCATGGTTACTGTAACCCCCTAAATTTTGTGAAAAATGGTATGGCGAAGTCGCCTCATCCCTGGGGATGCCAAGGCGGACGGGCGCCGAACAGAGCCGTTCCCACCCGCACCATGGTGGACCCACCTGCGATGGCCAGTGGGTAATCTCCGCTCATGCCCATGGAAAGGCAGTCAATATTAGAGACATTATCCCCTAATTTCCCCTTCATGTCAACAAAAAGCTGATAAGTTTCTTGGAAAAACCCCCGATTTTTCTTCCTCGGTGGCGGTGGCGGGGGGGGGATGCACATGAGCCCCCCCGCAGGCGCAGGTGGGGGCACTGGGCCGCATGGCGGGCCAAGGTCAGGATCTCCTCCCGTTTGGCCCCTCCTTTGCTCTCCTCCTGGCCAATGTTCACCTCCAGCAGAATGTCCTGGACCACCCCCACCTTGGCCGCCTGCTTCTCCACGGCGTCCATAAGGCGCTGGGAGTCGATGGACTCAATCATATCCACCTTGCCCACCACAAACTTCACCTTGTTGGTCTGCAGGTGCCCGATGAAATGGACCCGGGCCCCTGCGTAGGCGTCGTCCTCCAGGTGGGCCACCAGCTCCTGCACCCGGTTCTCTCCACAGACGGTGATGCCCGCCTGAATGGCGTTGCGGATGGTTTGGGAGGTCTGGACCTTGGTGGCTGCCACCAGGGTGATCTCCTCCGGGTCCCGGCCCGCCTGGAGGGCGGCCTGACGCATGTTCTCCCGGACCGCTGCCACGTTGGCGGCAATGGTCTCATAGCTCTTGGTCTCTGTCATGGTTCAACGTACCACCTTTCCATCGTATAGTTCCTCGGAGGCCAGGACGATCTCATCCCCCTGCCCGGAGGATTCTGGTGTCTTCCTCGTCTGTGGGGTCGGCCTTCACCAGATAGCTGTTCTCGTCCTCGGCCAGGATTTTCACCGGCCGGAACCGCGCCTTCTGGGAGACCACCACATAGACCCCCCGCTCTCCGTCCTTGCTCACCCGCAGAGCCTCCTTGGGCACCCGGATGCCTTCACTGCTGTAAAAAGATCACCCGGCCGCTCTCCTGACGGAGGTCCTCCGCCTTGTCGTCGTCCTGGGAGGAGCGCAGGACGATGACCACCTGGTCCTCCTGCACCTCCCACCTGGAAGACCTCCATGGGGAAGGTCTCAGAGAGAGAATTGAAAAACACATCCACACTATCGCCCACGGCAAAGCGGGTTACACAGTCCCCCTGGGACGGTGACCGCGTAATACCAAATGGAATCGGTCACCAGCTTGCCCAGGACATTGGCGTCTGTGGAAGGGGTCAGCTGGGAAAAAGGCGGCCAGGTCCTTGGGGCTCAGCCCGTCCAGCTTGTCCGGGGTGAGCAGGGTCTCATAACCGTCCACATAGGAGGAGAACAGGCCGGACTCCTGGGCCTTGATGGAGGTGGCGCCGGACTGGTAGCTCTGCAAGTCATCGTACCGCGCCTGAAGGTCCGCAGCGGCCTGGGTCATGGCGGCAGTGGCCTCGGAGGACAGGAGGTATTCCCGCCGGAGAACCAGCTTGCGGTAGGTCTCCGTCTGTTCCGACAGGCTGCTGTAATTGCCCGAAGAGGCGGCGGTACGGAGGCTGGTCATGGCGGAGAGCATCTGATCCTCCAGGGCGGTGCCCGAAGGGGGACTCGCTGTATGTGGCATACTGAAGGGCGCTCAGGTCATTTTTCACCTGGAGCAGCTCCTCCTGGTTCTCCACATAGGTCTCGTCCTGGTAGACCACGGCAATCTCCTTGCCCTTGGCCACCTTCTCTCCCTGGCCCCGCTTGAGCTGGACCACACCTCCGCGCCGGCCACAGGCTGCTCCGACCGGACCACCCAGCCGGCGGCGTCCACACTGGTTTCCATGGTGTCCGTATAGGCCACGGTGAATTGATACGGGTCACGAATGCCCACCCAGGCCGAGCAGATCAGGTAGACCACAATGGCCACAATGACAATGGGCATGGCGATTTTGGAAAAGATGGTTCCCTGCTGTTGGTTCATAAGGTCAGCCTTTCTCTATCTCCCCCGCGCCCTCCCGCCTCGTCCGGCGGCGCCGGGACACGGGGCAAGGCGCGGTCAATCCGGGTCTTCCTCCTCCCAGGACAGCGGCCGCTCGGGGACCACAGTGGAGATGGCATGCTTGTACACCATCTGCTGCTTTCCGTCGCTGTAAATGACCACCACAAAGGAGTCAAAGCCCCGGATCCCCCCGGATTTGGAAGCCATTGACCAAAAAGACCGTGGCTCCCATCCGGCTGCGGCGCAGCTTGGACAAGAGGTAATCCTGTAAGTTGCGCTTTCTCTGTTGTACTGCTGTTTGTGTCTGTTGCATGGTGACGCACTCCTTTTTATCTTTGGTGCGTCTATGGTAATCCTTTTTTTCCCGAAGATAATCTGTCGAAATCTGCACGACACTGGAAAAATCTTGCATTTTATCCAGCAAGATCCATTCTGTGTCCTCCTTGCGCCGGAACCAGGTCAGCTGCCGTTTGGCATACTGCCGGGAGCGGCGCTTGATCTCCCACCGCCGGGGCCAGGTCCCCGCCGGCGTCCAGGGCCCGGACCAGTTCCTTATAGCCGATGGCCTGCATGGCCGTGCTTGTCCAGGGGAATCCAATAGGGCGCGGACTTCCTCCGCCAGCCCCCGGGCCATCATCTGGTCCACCCGCTGGTCGATGCGCTGGTAGAGGTCCTGGCGGTCCCGGTAGGTCAGGGCGATGGTCACCCCCCGATACCGGGGCGGCTGGGTCTGGGTCTGGCGGTTGTGCTGGGAGATGGTCTGCCCCGTCTCGTACCACACCTCCAGCGCACGGATGATCCGCTTGGCATCGTGGGGGTGGAGCCGGGCCGCCGTCTCCGGGTCCACCTGGCGCAGCTGCTCCCACAGGGCATCCAAGCCGCCTTGGGCCGCCTGGGCCTGGAGCCGGGTCCGAACCCCGGTCTCCGGGCGGAAGTCGGAAAAGGACCGCCCCTGACACAGGGCGTCCAGGTACAGGCCGGTGCCGCCCACCACAATGGGCTGTCTGCCCCGGCGGAAAATGTCCTCCACACAGGCGGTGGCCTCCTGCACATACCGGGCCACGCTGTAATTCTCCCGGGGGTCGGCCACCCCCATCATGTGGTGGGGGGAACCCCGCCATCTCCTCCTGGGTGGGACGGGCGGTGCCGATGACCAGGTCCCGGTAGACCTGCATGGAGTCGGCGGAGACCACCTCTCCCCCCCAGAGCCTTGGCCAGGGGCCACCCCCAGGCGGGTTTTTCCCGTGGCGGTGGGGCCGCAGATGAGAATTAGTTGGGAGGGCATGATCACACCACCTTGCAGAAATGAACTGGGTCGGAAAGGCGTCGCCTTCCGTTCGGGGTCTATTTTAACACGTTTTCCCCCGCCCTGTCTATGAACTCCGTTTAAACTGTCGCTCCAGCTGGCTCCGGGTCATGGTGATGGCCACCGGGCGGCCGTGGGGACAATACTTGACCCGGCCGGCCATCACCTCCCCCGGACCACCACCAGCAGTTCCTCCCGGGTGTTCCGCTGGCCCCCTTTACCGCGGCCTTGCAGGCCATGGTGTGGAGCACCGCGTCCCGGGCCGCCTGGGGGTCCGCCCCGCCGCCGGTGAGCAGCTGGCCGGCGATCTCGCTCAGGGCGGGCTCCACCTGGCCGGGCTCTAAGTAGTCAGGGATCTCCCGCACCACCAGGGCGCCGCCGCCGAACGCCTCGCAGGCAAACCCAAACTGCGCCAGCAGGGGCAGGTGGTTCAGCAGGACCTCTCCCTCCTCCGGGGCGGGGGGTAAAGACCACCGGCGCCAGCAGGGCCTGGGCCATGGGCTGGTACCCCGCCGCCTTCATCCGGTCAAAGTTCATCCGCTCATGGGCGGCGTGCTTGTCGATGAGGTGGACCGCATCCCCCCTGCTCCACGATCAGGTAGGTCTGCAAAATCTCTCCCCGCCAGCCGCCAGGGGGCCTCCTCTTCCAGGGAGGGGGGCGGAACCGGAGCGCCTTCGGCCCCGCCCAGAGGGGCCGGGGGGAACCTTCAGCTTTAGCTGGGGGGCGGGGGCCTGCTGGGGGACGGAGGGTGTACGGTGGGGTGTATCAGGCCGGGGCACCGCCGCCGGCCGGGGGTTTTTCAACATTTTCCACCGGTTTATCCACATTTCCGCAAAAAGCGGTGGATTTCCCGGCGGATTTTGGGGGAAAAACCGGGGACAGATTCCCCCCTGCAAGGGGGACGCGGGGTGTACGCCCGTTCCAACGGCCGCAGCAGAGCCCCGGCGGCGTCCCGAAGGACCGGCTTGCCCTGCGCCGGCTGGAGGGGCGGACGCTGTTCTCCGCCGGAACCGGCCTGCGGAGACGGCTGGGGGTGGGGCAAAGGTCACCGTGGGGTGGCGCGTCTCCCCCTGGAGGGCGGAGAGCACCCCATAGTAGACCCCGTCAAAGACCTGGCGCTCGTGGAGGAACTTCACCTCAGTCTTGGCCGGGTGGACGTTCACATCCACCTGGCTGGCCTTCACCTGGAGCTGGAGCACGCAGCCGGGAAACTTTGCCCACCATTTTCTGGTTCTCATAGGCCCGCTCCAGGGCGGCCATGAGAAGCTTGGACTTCACCGGCCGGCCATTGACGAAAAAAAATGCTGGTAGGTCCGGCTGCCCCGGCAGCAGGCGGGCAGGGAGACAAAGCCGGTGACGGTCACATCCTCTCCCTCTCCCCGCACCGGGGTGAAGCCCAGGGCCATGTCCCGGCCCAGCACCGCATACAGGGCGGACGAGAGTTTGCCGTCTCCCGGGGTCATCAGCTCCCGCTTGCCGTCCCGGATAAACTGGAAGGACACCCCCAGGGTGGGACAGGGCCAGCTTCTGCACCAGGGCGAACACCGCCGCCCCCTCCGCAGCGTCCCGCTTCATAAATTTCAGCCGGGCGGGGTGTTGTAAAAACAGGTCCCGCACCACCAGGGTGGTGCCCAGCGGGCAGCCGGCAGGCTCCTGGGAGAGCACCTGGCCCCCTCCAGGGTGAGGGAGGTCCCCAGGTCGCACTGGGCCGTGCGGGGTGAAGAGTTCCACCCGGGACACGGCGGCAATGGCCGCCAGTGCCTCTCCCCGAAACCCCAAGGTGCCGATGGCCGCCAGGTCCTGGGCGGTGCGCAGCTTGCTGGTGGCGTGGCGGAGAAAGGCGGTCTGGCACTGGTCGGTGGGAATGCCGCCGCCGTCGTCGGTCACCCGGATCATGGCCATGCCCCCCCGCTGAATCTCCACTGTCAGGGTATGGGCGCCGGCGTCCACGGCGTTTTCCACCAGTTCCTTCACCACCGAAGCCGGCCGCTCCACCACCTCGCCGGCCGCAATGAGGTCGGCCACGTGGGGGTCCAGCACTTGAATTTGGTTGGGCATGAAAACACCACCTTATCAAAAAAGAAATCGTTTCCCCAGGGAAACCCAGGGGAAACTGGACTGTGTCGTGATCATCTTGGGGGAAACGCTCCCCGCCCCGCCTTGCGGCGGGGCCGCGTTCAGAAACTTTCCCTTGAGTTCATGGAGCAGGTTCAGCGCCTGCAGGGGCGTCAGGGTCTCCACCGGGGTATTGCGGAGCGTGGTCAAAACCTCCTCCTCCCCCCAGGGGCGGGAGACTTGGCTGGCCTCCCGGGCTCCCGTCTTCTTGGGGGCGTCCTGCTGGGACTCCAGCTCGGCCAAAATCTCCCGGGCCCGGCGGATGACCTTGGGGGGCAGCCCTGCCAGACCCGCCACCTCAATGCCATAGCTCTGGTCCGCGCCTCCCCGGACGATCTTCCGCAGGAAGAGGATTTCGTCCTTCCTCTTCCGGGCGGCGATGTTGAAATTTTTACCCCGGGCAGCTGGCCCTCCAACACCGTCAGCTCGTGGTAGTGGGTGGCAAAGAGGGTCTTGGCCCCCAGGCGGCGGCGGTCGGCGCAGTGCTCCACCACCGCCCGGGCGATGCTCATGCCGTCGTAGGTGGAGGTGCCCCGGCCAATCTCATCCAGGATGAGCAGGCTCCGGCTGGTGGCGTGACGGAGCAGCTCCGCCACCTCCGTCATCTCCACCATAAAGGTGGACTGTCCCCCCGCCAGGTCGTCCGAGGCCCCAATGCGGGTGAAAATCCGGTCCACCACCCCGATGTGGGCCGCCCGGGCAGGGACAAAGGACCCCATCTGGGCCAGAATCACCATAAGGGCCACCTGCCGCATATAGGTGGACTTGCCGGCCATGTTGGGGCCAGTGATGATGGCGGCCAGGTTGTCCTTGTTGTCCATGTAGGTGTCGTTGGGGGACAAAGAGGGCGTCCCGCCCCATGACCTCCACCACCGGGTGGCGGCCTTCGGTGATCTCCAGCTTGTCGGAGTTGTCCACCCGGGGCATGCAGTAGTTGTTCTCCGCCGCCACAACGGCAAAGGAGGTCAGCACATCCACCCGGGCCACCGCCCCGGCGATCTCCTGGATCTGGGGGGCCTGGGCGGCCACCTGATCCCGGATGTCACAGAACAGCTGGTACTCCAGGGCCACAATCCGGTCCTGAGCGGAGAGGATGGTGTGCTCCATCTCCTTGAGCTCCTGGGTGATGTACCGCTCGCAGTTCGTGAGGGTCTGCTTGCGGATGTACCCCTGGGGCACCTGGTCGTAATAGGATTTGGAGACCTCAATATAATAGCCAAAGACCTTGTTGTAGCCCACCTTCAGGGACTTGATGCCGGTCTTCTCCTTCTCCGCCGCCTCCAGCTTGGCGATGACCCCCTTGGTGTCCGTCAAAATGGCCCGGAGCTGATCCACATCGGGGGTGGTAGCCCGGGCGGATGAGGCCGCCCTCCCGAACCGAGAAGGGGGCTCGTCCACAATGCCCCGGGCGATGAGGCCGGTGAGCTCCGGCAGCCCGTCCAGCTGGGCCCGCAGCCGGGCCAGCAGGGGAGGGGCCTGCTGGGGCAGGTGGTCCTGGAGCAGGGGCAGCCGGTCCAGACCCGCGGCCAGGGCCACCAAGTCCCGGGCCCCGGCGGTGCCGTAGACGATGCGGGAGATCAGACGCTCCAGGTCCGTGATCTCCCGCAGCACCTGGACCAGCTCCTCCCGCTCCACAGCGTTGTCCACCAGCCAGCCCACCGCCTCCAGCCGGCGGGAGATGGCCACCGGGTCCAGCAGAGGGCGCTCCAGCCAGCTGCGGAGGAGCCGGCCGCCCATGGCGGTCTTGGTCTTGTCCAGCACCCCAGAGCAGGGAGCCCTTTTTCTCCTTGCCCCGGAGGGTTTCGGTGAGCTCCAGGTTCCGCCGGGCCACCGGGTCCAGCTCCAAAAAGCGGCCGGTGGAGTAGTATCGGAGGGTCCGCAGGTAGGACAGGTCGGTCTTTTGGGTTTCGTACAGATAGGAGAGCAGTCCCCCCGCCGCCTGTATGGCGGCCTCGGCCTCCGGCGGGACCTGGTCCAGCCCGCGGCGAACTGTCTCTCCACCCGCTGCCGGGCCTCCGCCAGGGGCAAACCGCTCCTCCCCGGCCTGCTCCACCCGGCAGGGGAGCTTCCCCGGACAGGTGGTCCAGCAGCCCCTTATCCCGGGCCCCGGGGGAGGGATGACCTCCCGGGGGCAAACCGGCCAGTTCATTGACCGCGTGGTCCACCCAGCCCTCCGGGGCAAAGAAGGTGAGGAAGACCTCCCCCGTGGAGATATCCCCAAAGCACAGCCCCGTCCCCTGCACCCCCACATAGAGGGAGGCCAGGAAGTTGTTTCTTCCCTCCTCCAGCATGTTCTCCTCTATGAGGGTGCCGGGGGTGACCACCGGATGATCTCCCGGTCCACCAGTCCCTTGGCCTGGCCAGGGGTCCTCGGTCTGCTCACAAATGGCCACCTTGTACCCCTTGGCCACCAGCCGGGCAATGTAGGCCTCGGCGGGTGGTAGGGCACGCCGCACATGGGGGTGCGCTCTCTCGGGGGCTTGTTCCGGTCCCGGGTGGTGAGGGTGAGGTTCAGCTCCGCTGCGGCGGTTTTGGCATCCTCGTCAAACATCTCATAGAAATCCCCCAGACGGAAGAAGAGGAGGCAGTCGGGGTGCTGGTCCTTGATGGCCAGGTACTGTCGTTTCATGGGGGTGAGTTCTGCCATAGTATCACACTTTCTTGATCCTTCAGATTCTGTCTGGGGTTTTTCCCGCACTGGCGGGGCGTTTTTTCAGCGCTGTTGGAACGGGCGGGAACTTGGCCCCCCGGGCGGGGGTACCCTTGTGGTTTTGTCCCCACGCCGTTGGAACGGCAGGGAACCTTGGCCTGCCCGGCCGGGGCCCCATTTCTTGGGAAGAAATGGGGGAAAAGAACCCCAGAGGGAAGAGGTTCTTCCCTCTGGACTCCCTTCTCTGGTGGGGTTGTGTGGGGGAGGTTGTACTTCTCACTGGTTACCTGGCCTGCGGCCCTCACATTGAAAGGCCCGTAACGGCCCGCCCACCGGCTGGGCGGGCTGGGGACGTGGCGGGTACCCTTTGGGAGAAGGCAGAGAGTAACCGTTCGGGTTTCCACTTTTCCTCCCGACAATAAACCACTTCTCCCGCCCGCCCGAGCTGGTGGGCGGGCCATGAGGCGTTGGTCTTTGAGGCCGCAGGCCAGGCCCCTACCAGACCAATCACCTTCCCCGTTCCTCCCACCAGAGAATGGGGTTCCAAGGGAAGGAACCTCCTTCCCCTTGGTGTTCTTTCCCCCTATTTCTTCAAAGAAATAGGGCCCCGCCCGGGAGGGCACCGTTCCCCGCCCGTTCCAACGGCGTGGGGAGACACTCCCTCACCCCCTCCACCACGTCTCCAAACAGAGCCCAGGTAGAGGCCTCCGTAATCCGCGCGTTCTGCCAGGTCCCGATACACCCCGGGTCCCCGCCAGATGGACCAGCCGCCCCCCCCCGTCCGTCCGGGCGGTGAGGCGTCCGTCGGTCCCCTGGCCGTCCACCAGACAGCGGTAAATGCCCCCCCACGTACCTCTGATGCTTTTCCCAGGAAATTTCATTCTGCCGCTGGAGCAGCCGCTGGAAATTAGCGCTCTTCTGCTCCTTGGGCATGGGGTCGGGCATCCTCTCCGCCGGGGTGCCCCGGCGGGGGGAAAAGAGGAAGGTGAACAGGGCGTCATACCGGACGGTCTCAATGAGGCTCAACGTCTGCTCAAATTCCTCCTGGGTTTCCCCGGGAATCCCACAATCACATCGGAGGTGAGGACGATCTCTGGAATTCGGGCCCGGAGCTCGTCCACCAGGGAGAGGTACTGCTCCCGGGTATACCCCCGGTTCATCGCCTTGAGGATCCGGTTGCTGCCCGATTGGAAGGGCAGGTGGAGCACCGGGGCCACCTTTTCACAGGCGGCCATGGTGTCAAAAAGCCGCGCCCCGGCGTCCTTGGGGTGGCTGGTCATAAACCGGATCAGAAACTCCCCGGGGATGGCGTTCACCTGCTCCAGCAGCCAGGCAAAGTCCACCCCCAGTCCCAGGTCCTTCCCGTAGGAGTTCACGTTCTGCCCCAGCAGGGTGATGTCGTGATAGCCCTCCTCCGCCAGCTGGCGCACCTCGGCCAGAATGTCCTCCGGCCGTCGAGAGCGCTCCCGACCGCGCACATAGGGGACAATGCAGTAGGAGCAGAAGTTGTTGCAGCCGTACATGATGGACACCCAGGCCTTCTGCCGGTTCTGCCGGGACCACCGGGATGCCCTCGGCCACTGCCCCGGGCACATCCTCGGTGGCAAAGACCCGCTTGCCGCTGGTGAGCCGGTCCAGCAGCAGCTGGGGAAACTGCCACAGCAGCTGGGGGCCAAAGACCAGGTCCACATGGGGAAAGGACTGGCGCAGCCGCTGGGCCACATGGTCCTGCTGGGCCATGCAGCCGCACAGACAGATCACCTGCTCCGGATGCCGGCGCTTGGTGGGGTCAGGGCCCCACGTTGCCGAACACCCGCTGCTCGGCGTGCTCCCGGATGGCGCAGGTGTTCAGCAATACCAGGTCCGCCCCCTCCTCCGTGGGGGAGAAGGCGTAGCCCATCCGGGCCAGGTACCCCCCGCAGACGCTCGGAGTCCGCTTCATTCTGCTGACATCCATAGGTGTCTACATAGGCCAGTTTCTGGCCGGGGCGCTGGTCCAGCAGGGCACGAATCTGGTCACACAGGGCCAGCTGGCGGGCGATCTCCGCCGGGGCAATGGTCAGGGTCTGTCTCAAGATGGAGTCCTCCGGGTAGTTGGTTTTGGGGATAGGGGGATACTTACTTATAAAAATACAGTGTGTAGTATAGCACAATTCGACGGATTTTTCAAGGAAAACAGCCCCTTCCCCGGGAGAATCCAAACATCTTCCAGGGGATGACAAAAAACAGCGGGCAGGGGGGTACGTCCTGCCCGCTGTTTTCGCGGTTGTCTCTATGGCCCCGGCCCGGGCCGGAGGCCCTTGGTTCAGGGCATCGGGATTTCGACGCCGCCCACCACAAAGGCGGCAATCTCCTCCACAGGGATGGTTTGCGCGAAGGTTCCGCCCCGGGTGCAGACCTCCTTGCCATCCTGGGGCGCCATACTGCCGCCGGTGCTGCCGGTGCCGTCGGAGAGGGAGAGCACCGTACCGTCGGTCCGCTTGAGCCCATGGGGCAGGTCAAACCTGGCCCACTGTTCCTCTGGGCCTGGGTCATCTGACCGGTGCCGGAGGCCACAGGCTCCGCCTGCTGGTCCACGGTGTACCGCAGATAGTAGCCGATGGGGGAGACCACCAGGGCGTCGATGGTGGCGGTCATTCCGTTCCACTCCAGGGTCTGACCCACCGGCAGCCGCACCGACAGGTCCCCCGCCTTCAGCTGGAACTTCAGGTTCCAGGTCCCCCCGCCAGGACCTGGGACGCGGTCTCCCGATCGCCCACGGTACGCAGGTCCTGGAGGGTGATCTTCACCGTGCCGCCGGCCTGGGCCTGTTCATGGTAAGACATGGTCTCCACATACTGGATGGCGGCATCGGTGGGGTCGGCGTCATAGAAATAGCTGCTGCCGTGGGCCCCGGTGGTGTTCCGGCCAATGGTGCTGTCCGCGCTGTCCCAGGTCAGGTTCAGCCTGCCCTCCCCCTTGGGGAATCTCCTCCACGGAGAAGGCGGTCCCGTCCTCCCGGGCGATGGAATAGGTCATCAGATAGTTGTAGCCATCAAACAGGATGGCCTCCGCGGTGACGGTCACGCCGTTGTCCGTGTCGCTGGCGCCGATGGGATAGCCGATCTGGTCCATCACCTGGGTGTCCGCCGTGGGGCCGAAGACGCCGGCAAAGGCCTGGGCTACGGTTTTCAGCCCCCTGTGGCCCCGGCCCCCCACCGCCAGCACCAGGGCGCGGCCACTGCCACCGCCGCGATCCGGGGCTTCCAATGGGTCCGGCGGGCCGGGCCGGGCTCCGCCTGCCGCGCCAGGCTTTGGCGCAGGTTTCTGGTCATCCGTGCCTTGGCAACCTGGGAAAAACAGAGCTCGTCCATCGCCTGGCGGTAGTCCGCTTCTTCACGATATTTCATGTGCATAGTCGTCTCCTTTCAGCAGTGCCCGCAGCTTGCTCCGGCCGCGGCTCAGGTAGGTGTTCACCGACGCCTCACTCTGGCCCAGCAGCCCGCCGATCTCCCGGGCAGAATAGCCTTCATAATAAACAGATAGATCACCTGCCGGTATTTCACCGGCAGGGCCATGACCGCCTCCAGCACGTAGGACGCCGGTGCCTCCCGGGGCGGGGGGCTCCGCCACCAGCTCCAGCCCCACGGTCCGCTGCCGGTGGGCGCTGCGCAGCAGGTCCTTGCACGCATTCACTGCGGTGCGGATGATCCACGCCTTCTCATGGTCCCGGCTCTCAAAGACCTGCCCGCTGGTCAGGCACTTGAGAAAGACGGTCTGGCAGATGTCCTCCGCGTCCTGAGCCGAGTGCAAATAGGTGTAAGAAAGCCGCAGGATCAGATCGGAATAGGTGTTTACCAACCGTTCGGCCTGCTCCTCGTCCACTTGTCTCACGGTCCTCATCTCCTTTCCAAACCAGCCCGTCGGCTGTGTCAGCAACGTCGCTTCACCTACAATACGAATGAAGGGCGGGAAACCTGACAGGTTAATTCAAAAAATTTTTTCGAAACATCCGCGGCCGCTCTCCGCCCGGCGGACTGGCAAAAAGCGCCGCGGCAGAAGCTTTTTCTGCCGCGGCGGGAAGGAAGGATGATTCATTGTTTTCAGGGATTTTCTGGTTCCGGCTTCTCGTGGTTCAGCCTTTTTCCCTCTTCCTACGAAATCGCCTCCCCGCCCACGGTATAGCCGTCCCCAGTGGCCGGATGGGTTCTGGCGGGCGGTGCAGTGGGTGAACCAGTAGGCGCCGGTGCCGCTTCTCCATTTCTGGGCGGTGAAGGTGAGCGCCCCGGAAGGGTTCTCCTCCGCAAGGGAGAGGAAGAGGCCGTCGTCCCACTCCACTCGCTCGGTCGATGTATCCCTGGTCCGCCAGGGCCTCCCAGGTGCCGGTCAGAACAGGGCAGTCCCGCTGCCAGCTCAGGGCCACCCCCACCGCTCCCTGTTCGGCGGGGGACAGGCGGGTTTGAGAGAGGTCCAGGCCCAGCTGCGCCACCCCGTCGTTGAGGGCGGGGTCCGTCGCCCACAGGTCCTCCAGCACCTGAAGGTACAAGGCGCACAGGTCGTCAAAGCCCGACGCCTCCACCAGGATACCGGTTACCTCCCCCAGCCGGGCGGGGAAGGTCTCCTCCACAGTGCCGCCATACCCCACCTGAATCCGGTCCCCCGGACGGATGGCGCCTTGGTCCGGGTCCTGGTAGGCCACGGGGCACTGGCCCAGGGAGACCGCATAGACATCACTTTCCCCCGCCCCTCCTCCAGGCTGGCCACCAGAAGCTGCGCCCCCTCCACCGCCGCCACCCGGCCGGTGAGGCAGGCCTCGGACGCCGGCAGGCGGGGGTTCTCCTTGTCCGGCGCTTCCCCGCAGGCGGCCAGCAGGCCCAAAAAGCAGGAACAGGGTCAGCCCCAGCAAACAGGATCGTCTCATGGGAAATTCCTCCTTTCCACGCCGCGTTTCATATACAACAATGGGTAGGGATTTCCTTGTTCATCCCGCTCTGTTCTTTTTTAAACTGTAAATCCCATATGTTCATAGAACCCTTTTGCAAGAGGGTTTTGTTCGTTCACCGCCAAATCATGGACGGAATATTGCTCGATTCCGTATTGAAGCAGCGCCTTTCCAGCCCCTTTCCCCCCTTTCCTCGTCCGCAACGAAAAGCATTTCCAGGTGTTGTTCTGCAATTCCCATAAAGCCAATGGGACCTTGATTTTCATGGTTTAGAACGAGTAAATGCGGTACTTCGCTCAGGGCTTGCGGCACATACTTTTTTATGTTTTCTATTTCATTTTCTGATAGAAACAGGTGGGTCGCTCTCACGGAACTCTCCCATACTTCCAGTAATTGTTTGATCAGCAATGGCGTTCTGTCTGCTACCCCAATCACTTTCATCTTAACTCCGTCCTCCGTAAACAACAGTTTGTTTTTAATCGCATGATAGCATGATGCTTCCATCCTGTCATCTTTTTTCTGCTTTTGTGACAAAGCAAATTCCAACACGTTTTAAGGGAAACAAGCGGAAATGAAATACTGTATTGTAGGAAAGAAAACATGGGGTTTGTTCATAAGACGTCGCCGGTGGTCCCTTGGTTCCCCCCCGGCCAGATTTCAGGGGCAGGCCCTGGGGAAAACAGGCCGGGGCGGGGGAGAGAACGTTGACTATTTCCCTGGCCACGTGCTATACTAAGATATTGTATCCCATGTTTGCCATTCCAAAAACCAAAGAGAAGGAGAACCCTTATGCGCGCAGTGGTAACCAGAGTATCCTCCGCCTCTGTCTCCATTGACGGGGCCACCGTGGGGGCCATCGGCACCGGCTTTCTGGTGCTGCTGGGCATCGGCCCCAACGACACCCAGGCCCAGGCGGAAAAGCTGGCCGATAAAATCTGCGGCCTGCGGGTCTTTGCCGACGAGGCAGGGAAGATGAATTTGAACCTGGCCGCCGTGGGCGGGCCCTGCTGGTGGTGTCCCAGTTCACCCTGTACGCCGATATCAATAGCCGCCGGCCCGGGTTCACCAAGGCCGCGCCCCCGGCGGTGGCCATTCCCCTGTATGAGACCTTTCTGGACCTGTGCCGGGCACGGGGCTTCCAGGTGGAGCACGGGGCGTTCGGCGCGGACATGGCGGTGCAGTCGGTGAACGACGGCCCCGTCACCATCTGGATGGACACCGAGACCCTGTGACGCCGGCCCCATGGGCCCGGCTCTGTTTTTATCAATTCTTCCCCCTTGGGGACAACGAGGTGACTTATGCTGCAAATCAAACGTATGCCCGTGGGCCAGATCGGCACCAACTGCTACCTGCTGGAGGACACCGACGCCAAGCTCTGCGCCGTCATTGATCCCGGCGACCAGCCGGAGGACATTGACCGGGAGATCCGCAAGGCGGGCCTCACCCTCACCATGATTCTCATCACCCACGGCCACTTTGACCACGTGCTGGGGGGGTCCCCGGCCTGCTGGAGAAGTGGCCGGGCATCCCCTGTCTACGTCCACGAGAAGGAGGTCAACTGGGCCGGGGCAGGGGACCAGTACATGCTCCTGGCCCGGTGGAGGGCATCCACACCGTGAAGGAGGGGGACACCATCCCCCTTCGGCGGCGCCACCATTCAGGTGCTCCACACCCCCGGCCACTCCCCCGGGTCGGTGACTTACCGGGTGGGGGACGTCCTCTTCTTCTGCGGGGACACCCTCTTTGCCGGCTCCTGTGGGCGCACAGACTTTGTGGGGGGCTATCCCCAGATTCTGAAGTCCCTGAAGCGGCTGGTCTCCCCTGGAGGGCAACCTCCGGGTGTGCCCCCGGCCATGAGGGGACCTCCAGCCTGGACGTGGAGCGGGCCCACAACCCCTTTGTCCGGGAAGCCCTGCGATGAACCTGTTCTTTGCCGGCCACCAGGATAAATACGCGGTGGAGCAGACCCTGCTCACCCTCTTTTTCCCCAGGAGCGGCCGGTCTATCCAGATACGCCCCGGGGAGACAACGAACTGGTGCTCTCCTTTTTCCCGGGGAAGCCAGTGGTGCACCGCCCGGGCGGTGCTGCGCCGGGGAAGACCTACGTCCGCCAGTGCCGGGTGGCTGCCGCCGAACTGCCGGCGGAGGACCCAGTGGTATCCACCCGGCTCACCCGCCGGACCCTCCAGCGGGCCTTTTACCTGGCCGCGGTGGACTGCCTGGGGACAGAGCCTCCCTGGGGGATGCTCTCCGGGGTCCGCCCGGTGAAGCTCCCCACCCGGGCCATGGAGGCCGGGGCCTCCCCCGCCAGGCGGAGGCCATGCTGCGGGACCAATACCGGGTCTCCCCCCTGCGCCGGCAGCTGGCCATGGACTGCGCCCAGGCCAGCCTGGCGGTGAAACGGGACCTGAAGCCCCAGGAGATCTCCCCTGTATGTGGGCATTCCCTTTTGTCCCACCCGGTGCGCCTACTGCTCCTTCATCTCCGCCTCGGGGTCAGCCAACCGGCTGATCCCCGACTACCTGGATGCCCTGCTGGCGGAGATTGACGCCGCCGGCGCCGCGGCCCGGCGGGCGGGAAGACCGTCCGGTCGGTCTATCTGGGCGGGGGGACCCCCACCACCCTGGAGGCCCCTCAGCTGGCCGAGCTGCTGGACCGGCTCCGCCGGGCTTTCCAGCTGGCGCCGGGCACGGAGTGCACCGTGGAGGCCGGCCGGCCGGACACCATCACCCGGGAAAAGCTCATCGCCATCCGGGAGGGCGGCGGCAACCGGATCTCCGTCAACCCCCAGACCATGTCCGACCCTGTCCTGGCAGCCATCGGCCGCAGCCACCGGCCCAGGATATCCGCCGGGCCTATGCCCTGGCCCGGGAGACCGGTGTGGGGGCGGTCAACATGGGACCTGATCGCCGGCCTGCCGGGGACACCCCGGCGGGATTCCGCCGGACGGTGGAGGAGGTCCTGGCCATGGCCCCGGAAAACATCACCGTGCACACCCTGGCCCTAAAAAAGGGGGCCCGCCTGCGTCAGGAGGAGACCCCCTGCCCTCTGGGACAGATGTGGCCGCCATGCTGGACTTCGCCTGTGCGCCAGGCCGGTTATCTGCCCTACTACTTGTACCGGCAGAAATTCATGTCGGGGTCCTTTTGAAAACGTGGGCTGGTGCAAACCTGGCTTCGTCAATGTCTATAACATCTGTATGATGGAGGAACTCCACACCGTGCTCTCCCTGGGCGCGGGAGGCGTCACCAAGCTGGTGGAGGGCGGCGTGGTCCGCCGGCTGGCCAACCCCAAATATCCCCAGGAGTACCTGCGGAACATGGGCGCCATTCAGGCGGAAAAGGCCGCCTTTTCCTGGTAAGACCCCATCAAACCGGCAACTTTTTTTCCTGTTTTCCACGTTTTGTGACTTTGTTCCTTGACGTGCCTGGAAGGAGGCATTAAAATGTCCTATCAGCTGCAAGAGATCAACCGCCGCATCGACCAGGATGTGAAGGGGTTTTTGAGGAATGCGACGCCCAGTACGCCCAGAAGGTCAGCCAGGCCGCCGACGCCATTTTGACCAACCTCCCCCCACAGCCCCATCGTCCTGCTCTCCGGCCCCTCCGGGTCGGGCAAGACCACCACCGCCCTGAAGATTGAGGAGGAGCTGGAAAAGCGGCGGGGCACCCCCACACCATCTCCATGGACAACTACTTCAAGACCCTGGACCCCAAAACCGCCCCCCGGACGGCCGACGGGCTGGTGGACTTTGAGTCCCCCAAGTGCATGGATATGGACCTGCTCAATTCCCACTTTGCCAAGCTCTCCAAGGGGGGGGAGACCATTGTGGTGCCCAAGTTTGAGTTTGCCCGCCAGATGCGCAATGATCACCTGGGGACTCCTCTCCGCCTGAAGAAAAAAATGAAATCGCCATTTTCGAGGGGATTCACGCCCTCAACGACGCGTGCGCCGGACGAAATCCCGCCGCCACCTGCCTGTATATCTCCGCCCGGTCCGACGTGCTGGAGGGGGAGGACCTGCGGTTCAAGGGTACCTGGATGCGCCTGACCCGCCGGGCGGTCCGGGACTATAACTTCCGGGGCACCGGGGTGGGGGAGACCATGGACATGTGGGCCAATGTCCGGCGGGGGGAGAAGCTGTACATCTCCCCTTCAAGCACCGGGCCAACTACATCTTTGACTCCTCTCTGCCCTATGAGGTGTCAGTGATGAAACACTACGCCATGCCCCTGCTGGAGGCCGTGCCCCAGGAGAACGTCCGGCGGCGGGAGCTGCTGGACCTGATCCACGGCTTTGAACATTTCCTGCCCATTGACCCCGCCCTGGTGCCCCCGGCTTCTTTACTCCGGGAGTTCATCGGCGGCGGCATCTACGACTATACCTGAGCGCACCCCGGGCGGCCGACGCCCGTTTATATCAACATCCAAAGGAAAGGAAGTCTTTCTATCATGTCTGAAGAATGTACCCATGACTGCAGCACCTGCGGCTCCAGCTGTGAGCACGTGGACGCCAAAGACCTCATTGCACCGCTGAATAAGGACTCTTCCATCAAGCACGTCTACGCCATCATGTCCGGCAAGGGCGGCGTGGGCAAGAGCACCGTCACCGCCTCCCCTGGCTACCGCCATGGCCAAGCGGGGCCGCAAGGTGGGCATCCTGGACGCCGACATCACCGGCCCCTCCATCCCCACCGCCTTCGGCCTGGACACCCGCGCCGTGGGGGACGGGGAGAGCATCTTCCCCGAACTCACCCCCGGGGGGCATCAAGATCATCTCCCTGAACCTGCTGCTGGAGAACAAAGGGAGACCCGGTGGTCTGGCGGGGCAGCCTGCTGGGCGGCGTGGTCAAACAGTTCTGGACCGACGTGCGCTGGGGCGAGCTGGATTATCTGTTCATTGACATGCCCCCCGGAACGGGCGATGTGCCCCTGACGGTGTTCCAGTCCCTGCCGGTGGACGGCATCGTGGTGGTCACCTCCCCCCAGGATCTGGTGTCCATGATCGTCACCAAGGCGGTCCACATGGCCGAGATGATGAACAAGCCCATCCTGGGCGTGGTGGAGAATTACAGTTATTTCCAGTGCCCCAACTGCGGGGAGAAGCACTATATCTTCGGCAAGAGCAACTTAGAGCAGGTGGCCGCCGAGCTGCAGGTCATGGTGCTGGCCCAGATCCCCATGGACCCCGCCATGGCCGCCGCCATGGACCAGGTCGCCATGGAGACCATGGAGCACAACTACCTGGAGCCTGTGGCTGACGCCATTCTGGCCCACGAGCAAGGATAAGCAGACAACCGCGCCGGCGGGTGAGAAAACTCGCCCCGCCGGCGTTTTTACAGAAAGAGAGGACCGCCTATGAAACTCATTTCCTGGAACGTCAACGGCCTGCGGGCCTGCCTGAAAAAAAGACTTTATGGCCTCCTTTACAGCCCTGGACGCGGATATCTTCTGTCTGCAGGAGACCAAGCTCCAGCACCACGCAGGGCAGGTGGAGCTGGAACTGCCGGGTATCACCAGTTTTGGAACAGCGCCGAGAAAAAGGGCTATTCCGGGGTGGCGGTCTTTACCAGAGCCGAGCCCTGTCGGTGACCTATGGCCTGGGACTGGAGGAGCACGACCACGAGGGCCGTGTCATCACCGCGAATACCCCGGGTTCTACCTGGTCTGCTGCTACACCCCCAATGCCCAGAACGAGCTCAAGCGCCTGGACTACCGGATGACCTGGGAGGACGCCTTCCGGGCCTATCTCCAGGCCCTGGACGAGAAAAAAGCCGGTGATCTTCTGTGGCGACCTGAACGTAGCCCATCAGGAGATCGACCTGAAAAACCCAAAAACCAACCGGGACAACGCCGGCTTCTCCGACCAGGAGCGGGACTGCATGACCCGGCTGCTCTCCAGCGGCTTCACCGACACCTTCCGAGCCAAGTATCCCGACGCAGAGGGGGCCTACTCCTGGTGGAGCTACCGCTTTCACGCCCGGGAGAAGAACGCCGGGTGGCGGATCGACTACTTCATCGTCTCAGACCGCCTGATGCCCCAGGTGCGGGAGGCCGCCATCCACAGCGAGATCTACGGCAGTGACCACTGCCCGGTGGAGCTGGTGCTGGACCTATAAATTTTATATGGATAGAAAGCGGGAACCGGCGCATGCCGGTTCCCGTTTTTCGTCACCGTATTAAAACAAAAACCAAGTAATCTCTTGGGACAGGACAGAAAAGGGAGCGATCAACGTCATCTGAACCACACTCCACTCTTGTCCCCATAGGAGCAGGCAGGTTGCGGCAACCGGCAAACACCCCAAAACCAGATCCCGGACCCGCCAGCGTTTTTTGACCACACAGCGAATCATATACACCAGGCACAAGAGACCAAAGATACCACTTAAAATCCATAGAATCGCAAAAAACAAATTCATGCCATGGTATACATTATCCTGGTAATATCTCCCTTCCATCAAAAACACAGCACTGATGCACACGAGTAAACCGAAACAAGATAGCAGGTAACCTTTTTTGTGGCAGGGTCATGGTTTGCACCGCCTTTCACGCTTATTGAAAAAGTAAACATCTATTTTTGTCTTTTTTTTCCTCTCAATCCTATTAGATTTTTTCCCAAAATGCAACACATTCTCTCGCTTTTTCCTGCTGTATCTCTATGATCTGGACTCCATTCAGACTCCCTTCTATCTTATTTATGTCTTGCCAACGACAATTTTTTGCCGTCCCATCAAAAATTTTTTTTTTTTTCTGCCTGCCGCCCTTTCTCCCATGAATACGAAAATTCTGTCCAATGAAAAAAGCCCCTTTATCGGTGTTGGAGAACCTGGAAGAAGCCATAAAAACACCGGGGCGCACAAAAAACTTGCGCGCCCCGGTGTGTCTCTTCTTATGGTGTTTTGGGTCGTGTCACGTGGTCAAAAACAGCGATACATAGAACATGAGCTGCTCTAACTGCGCCTGGAATAATCGTTCTGCCACTAAAAGCACCAGAAATACCGGCACTGCTGTGGCTGCTGACAGAGTAAAACGCTTTTTCCTTGGGAATGGGACTTTCTCTTTTCCCCGCGCTTCCAGACGTGCCCCTACAATAAATTGCAGCAGACAAAAGACCAGGCAGGGAATGGCACACAAGATGCCATAGTATTGTACATGGTAATTAAACCACCAAGAACTCAACCGGGGTTCCGGCGGGAACAAAGAGAGGACGAGAAAGAACAGATAGCTGATGGCGATGCCGTTCTTTACAAGGTCCATTATTCGGTAAAGGGTCATACTAACACCTCTTACATCACTTTACTCCACTAAAATCACTTTGTTAACAAATCCTATGAGCCTCAAATTGGAGCTCTGATCTTACGCCTCCCTTCAAATGAAAGAACGAATACCATTGAATCTTGTTACATACGCTCTGTAACCACTTGTGAATGCTGACTCATGATAATTCTGCTAAACTGGACGCAGAAGGGAACCACACTGCGGTTCCCCCCTTTCATGCCCCTTTCTTGTACCCGGGGAAGCCAAAGCGGTCACAGCCAGTTCTTCTTCTTAAAATGCCGCAGCAGCGCCACCACGATGACCACACTGACCACGATGGCCACCGGATAGCCGTATTTCCAGGTGAGCTCCGGCATGCCCACAAAATTCATGCCATACCAGCCGGTGAGCAGGGTAAGGGGGAGAAAGACCACGGTCACCACGGTAAAGAGCTTCATCAGCTGATTCTGCTGGATGGCCAGTTGGGACTGGTAGGCCTCCCGCATCTGACTGATGATGTCCTGGAGATTGCGCACCGCCCCCAGGTAACGGTCCATTCGGCTGCCCAGAATCACCATGCGTCGGCGGACCGGCCGGGTGAGAAGCTGGTTCTCATTGGCCGCCAGCTCGTCCAAAATGGCGGAGAGCTGCTCATAGTATCGTTTTAGCCGGAGCAGCTCCCGCCGCCAAGCGATGATCCGGTGGAGGACATCCTTTTTCGTGGCCTGGGTCCCGGAGAGGATATGGGCCTCGGCCTCGTTCACTTCCCCCTCGAACCGGTCCAGATAATCCATATCCCCCTTCAGCAGGCGCAGAAAAACCGGGACAGCGCCTGTTCCGCCGGGAGGTCTCCTCCCTCCTGCTCCAAAAATCTCCCCCATAATCCCTGGACACAGGTCTCCGCCGGCTGGCTTTCACAGAAGAAAAAAAGTGCCTCTTGGGTCACATAGACCAAAATTTTGGCCGTTTCGGTCCGGTCGCTGTGGATGTCATACCAGTCAAAGGCCAGCAGATCAAAATCTTCAAAACTCTCAAAGCTCTCGCTCTGCCCCTCGTGGAGATAGTGCAGCCGCTTTGGGTCCAAATAGGGCGCCGCCTCCTCCATGCGGTGGAAGGGGAGTACCAGATGGGTCATGGGAAATCCCTCTTTTCTTAGATTGTGCCTTCATTATACCCCATCCAGAGACATAAGAAAATATAAAAAAGCCGGGACACACAGCTTCTTGTGTGTCCCGGCTTGGTTTCCTTCCAGCCCGTCTGTTCAAAACGCTTGGTATGATGGGCAAGCAGCCTCCGCCGTTATTCCTCTTCGGCAGGTTCTTCCTCCACCCGTGTCACCGCAATGGACAAGTCGTCCAGCTGCTTCTCGTCCACCACGTCCGGGCAGTTCATCATAAGGTCGGAGGCATTCTGGACCTTGGGGAAGGCGATGACATCCCGGATCGAGGAGGCCCCGGTCATGAGCATTACCAGCCGGTCAAGACCATAGGCCATGCCGCCGTGGGGGGCGCGCCGAATTTGAAGGCGTTGATCAGGTGGCCGAAGCGCTCCTGGATGTCCTCGTCAGAGATTCCCAGGGCCTCAAAGGCCTTGGTCTGCATCTCGGGGGTGTTGATCCGGATGGAGCCGCCGCCCAGCTCAGTGCCGTTGAGCACGATGTCGTAGGCCTTGGCCCGACAGTTTTTCTTGTCGGTGAGCATCTTGTCCTCATCCTCCAGCATGGGGGCGGTGAAGGGGTGGTGCATAGCCACATAGCGGTTCTCCTCCTCGGAGAACTCGAACATGTGGAACTCGGTGACCCACAGGAACTTGAAGTCCCTGGGGTCCAGGATGCCCAGCTGCTTGGCGCACTCGCACCGCAGAGCGCCCAGGGCGGCAAAGACCACTTCGTCCTTGGCGTCCCCACGATGAGCACCAGATCGCCGTCCTTTGCCTTGGCCCGCTCCAGAATGGCCCGGTTCTCCTCCTCGGTGAGGAACTTCTGATAGGAGGAGGTCACCTTGCCGTCCAGCAGACGGGCCCAGGCCAGGCCCTTGGCCTGATAGGTTTTGACAAACTCCCCCAGCTTGTCGATCTTCTTCCGGGGAAGTCCTTGGCGTGGCCATCCACATTGATGAGGCGGACCGAGCCGCCCCCCTTTACTGCGTCGGCAAAGACCCCAAAGCCGCAGTCCTTCACGATGTCGCTGATGTCCTTGATCTCAAAGCCGAAGCGCATGTCCGGCTTGTCGGAGCCGAAGCGGTCCATGGCCTCCCGCCAGGGCATCCCGCTGGAAGGGGGTCTGCACCTCCACGCCCAGCACTTCCTGGAACACCCGCTGCAGGAAGCCCTCCTGGATGGTCTGGATCTGTTCCTCATCCAGGAAGGACATCTCCAGGTCGATCTGGGTGAACTCAGGCTGGCGGTCGGCCCGCAGGTCCTCGTCCCGGAAGCAGCGCGCAAACTGGACGTAACGGTCAAAGCCGGACAGCATCAGCAGCTGCTTAAATTGCTGGGGGGACTGGGGCAGGGCATAGAACTTGCCAGGGTGTACCCGGGATGGGACCAGGTAGTCCCGTGCGCCCTCGGGGGTGGACTTGGTGAGGACGGGGGTCTCAATCTCCAAAAAAGCCGTTCTCGTCAAAGTAGTCCCGGCAGATCTTCACAATCTTATGCCGCAGGGCAATGGTCCGCTGCATATCCGGGCGGCGCAGGTCCAGATAGCGATACTTCAGGCGGACCGCGTCCCGTACATCGGAGTGCTCCACAATCTCAAAAGGCGGGTGGCCGCCTTGGCCAGCAGACGGAGTTCGGTGACCTTCACCTCGATGTCCCCGGTGGGCAGCTCGGGATTCTTGGACTCCCGCTCCCGGACCAGCCCCTTGGCGGCGATGACATACTCCCCCGGAGGGAAGCGGCCTTTTCAAACAGGTCCCGGGGGGGTGCTGTCATCGAAGGACAACTGCACCAGGCCGGTGCGGTCCCGCAGGTCCACAAAGATCAGGCCGCCCAGGTCCCGCTGACGCTGGACCCAGCCGCAGACCGAGATCTCCTGGCCCACGTTGGCGGCGGTAAAGGTGCCGCAGTAGTCGGTGCGGCGGAAATGTTGTAAATTGTCCATGGTTCGTTCACTCCAATGTCGTGTAATTTGTACCTGGGCGCTCCCTGTCCGGCAGAGGACCGAACCCACAGCGGGGCAGCGCCCAGAACGCTCTGCTTGGTATCCTTTTTCCTTTGGGGCACCACAGGCCGCCCCTTTGCCGGCAGGGGAGGCAAGCCCTCACTCCTGCCGGGCATCCTGTTCAGTGTACTCCTGTTCCAGCAGGAAGTCCAGCACCGATTGCTGAAAGGCCTGACTGTCGGTCACCTGGAAGGAGCGGCCCCGGTTCCCTTCCGCCCCGGCGGCCAGGTCAATGGCCTTGTCCCCCGTCAGGGAATAGCGGAATACCGCCTCCGGCTGGGAAATGGTGATCTGGACGGTGTAGTCCAGGGTCACATTCCGGCTGCTCCCCTCCAAGTAGTAGGGGCAGTACCATTTGGAAGAGAGCAGGGAGAGCAGTTCCTCCCAGGCCGGGTCATCAGGCGAAAGGGAGAGGGTTCTGCCCCTCTCGGCCTCCCCCCGCCGAAGGCGGTCAAGTCCACCTGCACTCCGGTGACTGCGTCGGGGTCAAAGCCGCTGCCCAGGGCACTGCTGAGAGGCCGGGGAAAGAAAAAATACACCGCAACGGCCAAAATGACCACCAGCTCCACCAGGGCGATTTTATGTTTTCGAGATAGTTTTTTCATGACACCGTCATAGGTTCCTCCTGTTCCACAGGGTTTTTCTGGGTATAGGGCTGGGCTAAGAGCAGATCCAACAGTTCCTGCTGAAAGGCCTGCTCCACCCGGTAGCTTCTGCCCTCTCCATCCAGCCGGGACAGCACCGCCTCCCGATTTCCGCTGAAATAGAAGAAGGAGGCGGGATAGCCGTCCCCCTTCCTTTTCAAACACAAGGAAACCGGCGATATAGTAGTCCAGCGGAACGCTCTTTCCCGTTATCGCTCCCCAGTGGTAGATGGGACGATACCGCTGGCCGTTCAGGATGGACAGGGCTTCCTCCAGCGCCGGGTCACCGGCGGAGAGGACGACTGCCCGGGACCGGTCCGGGTCCGCCACATCGTTCAGCGTAACCTGCATCTCCCAAATCTGGCTGGGATCATAGCCCTCTCCCACCGTCTGGGCAAAGGTTCTGGGCCAGAATGCCCAGGCCAAAAGCCCGACTGCCAGGGCCACCCCTCAAGGGCAAGCCACCTTTTCTGTTTCTTCGTCATTGTGTCCTCCTCTTCCGGAAAGCCCGGCGGAGGGCCGGGCCCAGGGATCACGCCGGGGTGTCGGGCTGGGCCAGCAGAAGGTCCAGCACGGCCTGCTGGACAGCAGGGGTCAGGCGGTAGCCCTTGCGGAAGGGGCCACCAGAGCCGATGCTCACCTCCCGGTATCCGTCAAAGTAAAAGGGAACGCTTACGCCGCCGTCCTCCCCCTGAAAGACGAACACACCATAGATGGCATAGTCCAACGCAGTTGGATGGCCGCTGATGGCGCCCCAGGGGTTGTGGTAGACCGGGCGGTACCGCTGTCCCTCCAGCAGAGCCAGCAGATCCCCGGTGGCGGGGTCGTCGGGGAGAGGGTCAGGTCCCGATGGGCTGTTGTTCCTGACATGGCTGAGATGGATCTGAACTTCCTTCAGCTGGGCAAAGTCCTTTCCCAGCACCTGGGGGGAAGGGGTACTGGGCCAATAGGCCGCCATCAAGAAGGCGGTCAGAATGGCCAGAATCCCCACAAGGATCAGGAGGTTTCTTCGTCGAGACATGGGGCACTCCTTTCTCCGGGGATCGGTCCCCGGGGCGGATGCTGCTCTCTTTCAGCATGGTCAGAAGGGGCAAACCCTTGGCTCCGTGCCCCTTCCCCCCGCCGGCGGCAGGGAAGAGGACAAGCCGGCGTTTCGTCTTTCTCAGTCCTTCTCCCGAATGGGCTTGCCCTGGGCCCGCTGGGCCAGGGCGGCGGCCACCGTGTCCACCGCCTGGGCGGGGGAGAGGGTGTGCTGTTCCCCGGTGGCCATGTCCTTGATCTTCACCACCCCCTGGGCGATCTCATCCTCCCCAGGAAGGCCACATAGGGGATGCCCAGCTTATCGGCGTAGCTCATTTTCCCTTTGAACTTCTTCTGTTCCCCATAGACCTGGGCCCGGACGCCCCCTTGGCGGAGCTGCGTGGCAAAGGAGATGGCGGGGGAGAGGTCCTCGGTCATGGGGAGCACCAGCACATCAGCCGGGGAAGTCACCAGGCCGTCGTTGAGGTATCCCTGCTCTCCCAGGACATAGAACAGCCGGGTCAGGCCGATGGAAATGCCCACTCCGGGCAGTTGTTTGTCGGTGTAGTACTCCGCTAAGTTATCATAACGCCCCCCGGAACAGATGGAACCGATCTCCGGGTGGTCCAGCATGACGGTCTCATAGACTGTGCCGGTGTAGTAGTCCAGCCCCGGGCAATGGTGAGGTCCACGGCAAAATGGTCCTCGGGGGACCCCGAAGGAGGCAGATACTTGACCACCAGGCCCAGCTCCTCCAGACCCTGGTCAAAGACCTGGTTCCGGCCCCGATAGGCTTCAGGGCCGCCAGCACCTGGGCATTGGAGCCAGTGATGGCGATAAAACGCAGAATCTCCTGGGCGGCAGCCTGGGAGATCCCCTGCTCCACCAGCAGGGCCTGGACCTTTTCCGGGCCGATTTTTATCCAGCTTATCCACCGTGCGCATGATCTCCCCGGACTGGGCGGACAGGCCCTGCATCTCGTAGAATCCCGTGAGAATCTTCCGGTTGTTCACCCGGATTTTAAAGCGCTCAAGCCCCAGGGAGGTAAAGGCCCGGTAAATAATGGAGGGAATTTCCGCCTCGTTGGACACGTCCAGTTTACCGTCGCCGATCACGTCGATGTCCGCCTGATAGAACTCCCGAAAGCGGCCCCGCTGGGCGCGCTCTCCCCGGTAGACCTTGCCGATCTGGAACCGGCGGAAGGGAAAGGCCAGGTCCCCATAGTGGAGGGCCACATATTTGGCCAGGGGACGGTGAGATCAAACCGAAGGGACAGGTCGCTATCCCCCCTTGGTGAAGCGGTAGATCTGTTTCTCCGTCTCGCCGCCGCCTTTGGCCAGGAGGATCTCCGCCGATTCAATGACGGGGGTGTCCAGCGGGGGTGAAGCCGTAGAGGGCATAGGTGGTGCGGAGGGTCTCCAGCATCCGCTCAAACTGGGTTTGCCGGGCGGGCAGGAGCTCCATAAAACCGGACTGCGTTCCATAGATTGTTCTCCTTGTTAAACTGGTTTTCCTGTGGGGGGAGGGGGTGTTTCGATCTGTCTGCCTGGGGGCGGGTTCTTTTCTCCACGCCGTTGGAACGGGCGGGGAACGGGCCCTCCCGGGCGGGGCCCTATTTCTTTGGAGAAATAGTGGAAAGAACACCAAGGGGAAGGAGGTTCCTTCCCCGTTGGAACCCCATTCTCTGGTGGAGGAAAGGGGGAAGGTAGTTATTTCGGTATGGGCCTGGCCTGCGGCCTCCAAGACCAACGCCTCATGGCCCGCCCACCGGCTCGGGCGGGCGGGAGAGGTGGTTCGTTGACGGGAGGAAAAGTGGGAAACGGAATGGTTTTTCTCCTCCCTTTCCCAAAGGGTACCTGTTCACGCCCCCCAGCCCGCCCAGCCGGTGGGCGGGCCGTTACGGGCCTTCCAATGTGAGGGCCGCAGGCCGGGTATCCTGTAAGAAGTACAGCCTCCCCCACACAACCCCACCAGAGAAGGGGGTCCCCGGGGGAGGAACCTCCTCCCCCGGGGTTCTTTTTCCCCATTTCTTCCCAAGAAATGGGGCCCCGGCTGGGCAAGCCAAGGTTCCCTGCCGTTCCAACGGCGTAGGCAAAACCCACAACACCCCCAACCCCTTAAAAATGCGCCTTCGTCCCTGGCCAGGCCGGAACGAGGACGCATTGTCAGCTCTTGAACTGTACTAAACTCTCAGACCGTCACAGGCTTGAGAGAGGGGTTGATGATCTCTCTCAATCCAAATCCCCTCGCTCCAGACCGTGAATGAGAATCTCCGCCGTGGCGGCGTTGGTGGCGAAGGGGATGTTGTACTGGTCGCACATCTGGTTGATATACTTCAGGTCGGGGTCCAGGTCGCTGGACTGGGGGTCTGAGAAAAACAGCACCATGTCAATCTCGTTGTATGCGATGCGCGCGCCGATCTGCTGGCTGCCGCCATGGGCGTAGGAGAGGAACAGACGGACGGGCAAGCCGGTGGCCTCCGCGACAAGACGACCTGTGGTGTTGGTGGCGCAGATGGTGTGCTTGGAGAGAACACCGCAGTAGGCAATGCAGAACTGCACCATCAGCTCCTTTTTGTTGTCATGGCTCATCAAAGCGATATTCATTCTTGGCTCATCCTTTCGCTGTGGGTGGCCGCGCTCCCGGACCAAAGGCGGGGGAGGGGTCACAAAACTGGTGGGAGGAATGGGGAAGGGGCTGCTTCAGCGAATCCGCATCAGGGGCACCTGCTGCCCGGTGAGACGGCGGGCAATGTTCTCATAGGCCTTCGCGGCCCCCCGCTGGCTCATCTGGGCCAGGGGGACGTCCGCTGCTGGCGGCCAGCACCACCTTGGCATCCTCGGGCACCAGCCCCAAGAGAGGCAGGCCCGCGGTGTCCATGGCGTCGTCAATGGTGGCCCCCTGCCGGCGCAGCAGCCGGGGGCGGACCCGGTTGACCACCAGGTGGATGGTCTCCAGATTGGGCAGCTGGCTGCCACCCGCTGGGCATCCCGCAGGGAAGAGGGGTCGCTCACCGCCACCACAATGGCCCGGTCCGCGTCACAGACCGCCAGACGGAACCCCGCGCCCAAACCGGCGGGGAATCCACAGACGTACTCATACGCCTGGCGGGCCTGGGCCAGCAGGTCCCGAAATCCCGCCTCGCCGGGGAAATCCTCCGGCAGCGTCAGGGGCGCGGTGAGGAGATACAGCCCGGAAACAGAGGGATGGGGCGCCACCGCCCGGCCCAGGGGACACCGGCCGGCGATGACATCGCTGAAGTCCATCAGCGCCGCGTCGGTCATGCCCAAGGTAATGTCCAGGTTGCGCAGTCCCACATCGCCATCGATGCACAGGACCTTGTGTCCCTGGAGGGCCAAGGCGGTCCCCAGGCCCCCCTGTGAGAGGGTTTTTCCTGTGCCGCCTTTTCCGGATGTGATGACAATTACGCAGCCCACGGCCATTCCTCCTGAAACTTCTGCTTCATTGTACCATAAACCTACAATGCTTGCAACCATTTTTTTATGCAAAGACACTAAACTTTTGTCTCCTTGATCTTGGTCCATTTCCGGGGATAGCTCCCAGGGGTGGGCCGGGCCTTAAAGACTGTGACCACCCGGTGATAGACCTCTGTCCCGGGGACCAGGTAATCCATGACAAAGGGCTTTTCTCCCCCAAAGCCTGGATGATCTTTTTCAGCTCCCGCGATCTCCTCATCGGTCTTGTTGCTCTTCATGGCCAGAAAGAGGCCGCCGGGCTTGACATAGGGCAGGCACAGCTCCGCCAGCATGGGCATGGCGGCCAGAGCCCGGGAGACCGCCACATCGTACTGCTCCCGATGGGTCTTTCGCCGGGACAGTTCCTCCGCCCGGCCCTTCAGCAGCACCACATCCGGCAGGTCCAGTTCCCGGCAGAGCTCTGTGAGCCACTCCACCCGTTTCCCCAGGCTGTCCAGCAGGGTCAGACGGATGGTGGGGTCCAGAATCCGCAGGACCAGGCCGGGAAACCCCGCCCCGGTTCCCACGTCGATGAGCTTTCTTCCCCCAGGGCCCGGGTGGGCAGAAGGGCCGCGCTGTCCAGAAAGTGCAGGGTCATCACATCCGCCGGGTCCGTGATGGCGGTGAGGTTCATCACCTGGTTTTTCTCCAGCAGCCGCCGGCAGTAAAGCCCCAGCCGCTCCACCGCCTCCGGCGTGTAGGGCACCCCCAGCCGGGTCAGCCCCCGGCACAGGAGGTCTCTTTGCTCCTCTGTCATTGTTTCCACCTCAAAACGCCATGATTTTTTTCCCGAGGCAAAGGCATAGGTGTACATAATCACCAGGAACACCATAAAGGCAATCCCGATCCACGCTTTGATCCGGGTGCTTCTGCTGTACGGCCGATAGGGCTCTTTTTCCGGGGGATGCTCGACCTCTCCCTCTGACAGCGGAGGCTGAGAAGGGGACTCCGCCGGGGAGGAGAGGCCTCCGCCGGTTCCTTTCGCTTTTCTGGTTCCATCGTCGTCTCCTTTTCCGTGGGGGCCTTCCGCGTTTTGCCAATCGGGGCGGGCTCCCTCACTTTTTGCTGATGACCTCCAGACCGCCCAGATACTTCTGGAGGACTTCCGGGACTTTCACGCTACCGTCCTTTAACTGATTCTGCTCCACCATGGCGGGGAAAATGCGGGAGGTGGCCAGGCCGGAGCCGTTGAGGGTGTGGACAAATTCAGGCTTACCCGTGGCTTCCCGGCGGAAGCGGATGTTCCCCGGCGGGCCTGATAGTCCCGGGCATTGGACACGGAGGAAACCTCTTTATAGCCATTCATGGAGGGATTTGAATCTCAATGTCATAGGTCCGTGCCATAGAGGCGGAACAGTCGCCGGCAGCCAGCTTCACCGTGCGGAAATGGAAGCCCAGGCCCTTTACCAGGTTCTCCGCCTTGGTCACCAGCTCGTCAAAGGCATCGTCAGAGTCCTCGGGACGGGTGTACTGAAACATTTCCACCTTGTTGAACTGGTGGCCCCGTACCATACCCCGTTCTTCCGCCCGGGCTGCCCCGGCCTCCCGGCGGAAGCAGGGGGTATAGGCAAAAGAACTTCTTGGGCAGGTCGGCCTCGGCCAGAATCTCGTCCCGGTAAATGCTGGCCAGGGCAGCCTCAGCGGTGGGGAGCATGTAGTGGGTGCGGTCGTCGGTGGGGTTCTGGATCTTATAGACTTCGTCAGCAAACTTGGGGAACTGCCCGGCCGTCTCGCCCGCATTGGTACTCCAGCATGTGGGGGGGCAGGATGAACTCATATCCGTCGGCCAGGTGGGTATCAATGAAATAGTTGAGCAGGGCCCACTCCAGCCGGGCCCCCCAGGCCGGTGTACATCCAGAAGCCGGACCCGGCCAGCTTCACCCCGGGTGTAGTCGATGAAGCCCAGGTCGGTGCACAGGTCCACGTGATGTTTCGGGGAAAGTCGAACTTGTGGGGCTCCCCGAAATAGCGCAGGGGCTCGTTGTTCTCCTTGCCGCCGGGCTTCAGGTCCTCGTCGGGGAGGTTAGGCAGGGGAGAGCATCAGGGGTGCGGTACTCCGCCTCCACGGTGCGGAGGGTCTCATCGTTGGCCGCAATCTGGCTTTTCAGCTCCCCCATGCGCTGGAAGACAGGCGCGGTGTCCTCCCCGGCCTTCTTCAGCTGGGGGGATGGTTTTGGAGACCTTGTTCTGCTCGGCCTTCATCTGCTCGGTGGCGAAGATGATGTCCCGGCGTTCCTTGTCCAGGGCTAAGATCCGGTCCACCTCTTGGTCACAGTTGACTTCCTTGGCCCGGAGCCCAGCCTTGACCTTCTCCGGGTCTTCCTTGATGCGCTTGATGTCCAGCATTGCTATCACCTCATAAATTCTTTCCCTCTGTGTTTCACGTGAAACAACAGGGTTGGATTTTTCTCTCTCAAAACAGCATGGCGTAAATGGAACGGTAGGTATCGGCAGGGGAGTCCGCCCCCCCACCACAGATTCGGTGGGCAGGCTGCTCTCCAGGCCGGTCTCCTCAAAGGCCTCCACCAGCTCCCGGGCCCGGGTGTAGGAGGTCCGGGTGGTTGCTTCAATCTGCCGCAGCCACTCCAGGGCCTCCACCTGCTTTTTGCTGGGCCTGGACCTGCTCCTCCAGGGGCCTGCTTGTCCTCTAACTCATACTGGAGACGTTGGTTTTCCAGCTGGAGGTCGGCAATCTCCTGGGTGTTGCTGATGGAGTCGTTTAGGTCCTGAAGGGCCAGATGGTTGCGCTGCTGCATCACAAAGGAGATCAGCAGCAGCAGAAGGGCCACACAGAACAAAACGGTCAGATAGACCTTCACCGGCCGGCTCTTGCTCTTGGGCTTGTCCGGGGCGCCGGTGAATGGGCCGGGGGAGACTCCACGCTCTGAGGCGGGGTCTCCTCCGGCGGGGTCTTGGGTGCTTCTTCCGGGTTCATGGTTTTCTCCGCTCCTTTCCGGTGTCCAGGGCGGAGAGGGCCTGCATGAGCCCTTCCAGGTCCTCCTGGTCATAGTATTCCAGGGCAATTTTTCCCTTTTTCTTCCCCTGGGTGATGGTCACCCGCCGCCCCAGCCCCGCGGTGAGCTGACGTTCCGCCTCCTTATAGTAGAGGCGGGCAGGGGAGGGGGCGGGCGCGCCTGGGCAGGCTGGTCCTGGGCCTGGAGCCGCTGGCGGATTCGCTCCTCGGTCTCCCGCACAGAGTACCCCTTCTCCATAATCTCCCCGGCAAACTGAATCTGTTCCTCCGGGGCGGGCAGGGACAGCAGCGCCCGGCCGTGGCCGGCGGAGAGGTTGCCCTGCTCAATGAGCCATTGGACCTCCTGGGGCAGGGACAGCAGGCGCAGGGCGTTGGCCACGGCGGGACGGGACTTGCCTACCTGCTGGGCCATCTCCTCCTGCGTGAGGCCGTACTCCTCCATCAGCACACGGTAGCCTCAGGCTTCTTCCATGGGGTTCAGATCCTCCCGCTGGAGGTTTTCGATCAGGCCCAGCTCCATGACCTTGCGATCGTCGGCCTCGATGATGGTGGCGGGGACCTCCTCCAGCCCCCGCCATGCGGGCAGCCCGCCAGCGGCGCTCCCCGGCGATGATCTGATAGTAGCCGGAGGCCAGCCGGCGGACGGTGAGGGGCTGGATGATGCCGTGCTGGCGGATGGACTCCGCCAGGTCCGCCAGGGCCTCCTCTTCAAAATGTTTTCTGGGTTGGTTCAGGCCCGGCTCCACCTGGGCGATGGGGAGGCTCACAGAGCCCCCTGTCTGGGCCTGGAGGAGCTATCCCCCAACAGCGCGTCCAGCCCTCTTCCTAAGGCCATGTTATCCTTCCTTTCCTGGCAGAGGATTGTGTTCCAGCAGCTCCTCTGTCAATCGCTGATAGGCCACCGATCCCCGGGAAGAACCGTCATAGGCGTTCACCGGCTTGCCGTGGCTGGGGGCCTCGGAAAGCCGCACGTTGCGCGGGATGACGGTGGCAAAGACCTTCCCGAAATGGCGCTTGACCTCCTCCGCCACCTGGAGGGAGAGGTTGGTGCGGCCGTCGTACATGGTCAGCAGCAGCCCCTCCAGGTCAATCCCGGGGTTCAGCCGCCCCTTGACAATGCGGATGGTGGACAGAAGATCGCTCAACCCCTCCAGGGCGTAGTACTCACACTGCACCGGCACCAGGACGGTGTCCGCCGCGCAGAGACAGTTTAAGGTCAGCAGCTCCAGGGAGGGGGGCAGTCGATGAGAATAAAGTCATACTGGGATGCCACCTTGGCCAGGGGGCTTCCTTCAGCAGGTACTCCCGGCGCTCCATGGGGATCATCTCCACCGAGGCCCCGGCCAGGGCCTTGTTGCCGGCAGCACATCGCTGTACTTGGTGTGGACAATGGCGCTCTCCACCGGGGCGCCGCTGATGAGCACATCATACACCGTGGGGAACACCGCCCCCTTGTCCACGCCAAACCCTGAGGTGGCGTTGCCCTGGGGGTCAAAGTCGCAGAACCAGCACCCTGGCCCCCACAGCCTGGAGGCAGGAGCCCAAATTCACGCAGCTGGTGGTTTTGCCCACGCCGCCCTTCTGGTTGACAAAGGCGATGGTTTTTGGCCATGGTCTCCCTCCCTTTCCCTGGTTTGCCCGTCACAGCAAAGTCTTACCATATTCCCGGGCTTTATCAACTTACAGCAGGCTTAAATTATACTCCATTCCATAGGTTCTTTGCAAGGGATATTTGGGGAGAAAGCCGGGGTTTTTCCAGGGAATTCCACCGCCGGACAGGGGAGTTTCGGGGAATTTCCCGGTGGAAAAAAGGATGGATGTTTCACGTGAAACATCCATCAAAGGTGAAAAAAGGATATGCAAGGAAAACTCAGGCCGGCCCGCTGGGGGCTTTGGCCTTCGGGATCCGTATGGTGAGCAGGATGTCGTCCCCCTTCCTCCACCCGCTGGCACTTGGCGTCCACCCCTGCCGAGCGCATGACGGTGAGACTATGGTCCAGGGTATTGAGGAAAAACCGGACATCCCGAATGAACAAAGGCCGGCGGACCTTCTTCTCCTTGGCCTGGTCTCGGAGAACCTCCTCCACGTAACGCTCGGTCCGGGAGACGGTCCAGCCCTCCTTCACCAGCAGTTCCGCCCCCTCCTTTTGGGCCTCGGGGGTGGGCAGGCGAAGGAGAGCCCGGGCGTGGCGCTCGGTAAAGCCGTTTTTTCCGCAGGAGGGTGAGTACCTCCTGGGGCAGACGAAGGAGCCGCAGCTTGTTGGCCACCGCCGACTGGGATTTTCCCACTTTGGCGGCCGCCTCCTCCTGGGACAGGCCATAGACGGAGATGAGCCGCTCCAACGCCTTGGCCTCCTCCCAGAAATCCAGGTCACGCCGCTGAAGATTCTCAATCAGGGAGAGCAGACAGGAGCTCTCCCGAGAGACCTCCAGGACCAGACAGGGAACCTGTTCCAGGCCGCAGATCATGGCGGCCCGCAGCCGGCGCTCCCCGGCAATGAGCTCATAGCGCCCACCGCCCTTGCGCCGGACGGAAAGGGGCTGGAGAATTCCATGGACACGAATGCTCTCTGCCAGCTCAGTGAGCCCGTCCGGGTCAAAGTATCGGCGGGGCTGGTCGGGGTTGGGAGAAATATAATCCGGCGATATCATGGTCACCCGGTGCTTTCCATCAACCCTCGTCTATATAAAACCGGCATTTCTCTGGCCTCCTTTCTAAGAACATCCAGAGTTTACCATTTTTTTTTGGAAGGGAAGTCTTGGGAAGCGTGTCGACGGAATTGGATTTTGTTTGCTTTTGGAATAAGCGGGCAGGGGGCGGGGATGCTGGCGGGTTTTCCCGCAATTCCAGGAAGAAGGACGGTGGGAACGAGGAAGAAAAATATCCCTCCGGACAGTTGTCCGGAGGGATTATTGGGATCAAAAAAGGTCCGTTGGATTACCGCTTGTTGGAGCGTCTCCAGATGCCCATCTTCTCGGCGTCCTTGATCAGGTCCTCACGGAACTGGGGATGCGCGATGGAGATGATCTTGTCCGCACGCTCCCAGGTGTTCAGGCCCTTGAGGTTGATCATGCCGTACTCGGTGACCAGGTACTGCACGGTGGAACGGGGGTCGGTGCAGATGGAGCCGGGGGTCAGGGTGGGCACGATGCGGGACTTCAGCTGGCCATCCTTGCCCTTCATGGCGGAGGACATGCAGATGAAGCTTTTGCCGCCGTTGGACAGGTAGGCGCCCATGGCGAAGTCCAGCTGGCCGCCGGTGCCGGAGATGTGCTTGATGCCGGCGGACTCGGCGTTGATCTGGCCGAACAGGTCTATGTCGATGGCGTTGTTGATGGAGATGAAGTTGTCGATCTGAGCGATGACCCGCACGTCGTTGGTGTAGTCCACAGGGAGCGCCCATGACCTCGGGGTTCATGTTCACGTAATCATACATCTTCTTGGTGCCGGCGGCGAAGGCATAGACCTGACGGCCATAGTCCAGGGACTTGTTCTTGCCGTTGATCTTGCCGGCCTTGGCGATGTCCACGAAGGCGTCCACGTACATCTCGGTATGTACGCCCAGATCCCGCAGGTCGGACTGGGCGATCATCGTGCCGATGGCGTTGGGCATGCCGCCGATGCCCAGCTGGAGGCAGGCCCCGTTGGGGATCTGAGGCACCACCAGGTTGGCCACGGCGCGGTCCACATCGGTGGGGGGGCACGGAGCCCAGCTCGGGGATGGAGGGGTTGTTGCCCTCTACCACGTAGGTCACGTCAGCGATGTTCAGCTCTGCCTTGTACAGGCCGTAGACGGGGGGGCAGGTTCTTGTTGACCTCCACCACGATATGCTTGGCACGGGCGCACATGTCATACAGGTGGGAGGGAGCCAGGGAGAAGGAGAAGTTGCCGTGCTCGTCCATGGGGGCACCTGGGTGAAGACCACGTCCACAGGGGCCAGATTCTCCCGGTAGAAGCGGGGCAGCTCGGAGTAGCGCATGGGGGAGAAATAGCCCATTCCCTTGGTGATGATCTTGCGGTCGATGCCGCTGCAGTGCCAGGAATGCCAGGTGAAGTGGTCCCCGGCGTCCTCCGCCTTGGCGATCTCGGGCATCCACATGGTGACGCCGCCCCGGATCTTGACATCGGTTAGCTCATTCTGCCGGGCGGCCAGGGCCTTGTCCAGCTCCACGGGGTGGTTGGTGCACCAGGTGTAGTCCACCCAGTCGCCGGACTTGACCAGCTTGGCAGCCTCAGCGGCGGTGGTCAGCTTGCTTTGATACAGTGCCTGAAAATCCATCGTTCTTGTCTCCTTTTCTAAATAAAAAGAATAAAACTCATACTGCCCCGGGCGCTGGCCTGGGGGGCATCCTCCTCCCCGGCACAGGGCCGAAAAAGAAGAGGGATAAAATAATCAGGTACAGTTTATCGGGGTTCGAAAAAAAAAAGTCAAGCAAAACCTTGCATTTTTCACACTTTCTTCTTGCATTTTCAACCCCAAACACCGCCGCTGGTAAAACCGCTGAAAAACCATGGGATTTCCTCTTTTTTCCGTGGTTTTTTGGCGGACTTCCCCCCCTGCCAGGGTGTGCGCCATCCAGTAAAATAAAGGTATTATCCTCTATTTTCATCAGAAGCCGTGTGGAAAGGGGCGTTTTTTGTGGAAGCATTGAAGCAGCGGATTCAGCGGGACGGAAAGATCCGGGGAAACAACGAGGTACTCAAGGTGGACAGCTTTCTCAACCACCAGATGGACGTGGCCTTCCTGGAGGAGATCGCACGGGAATTCCGCCGGCGGTTCGCAGGATGTCAGGTGGACCGGATTCTGACCATCGAGGCGTCCGGCATCGGGATCGCCTGCCTGGCCGCGCCGGCCTTTGACCACGTGCCAGTGGTTTTCGCCAAGAAGAACAAGACCAAAAACATCGACGGGAACGTGTATCTCAGCCAGGTGGAGTCCTTCACCCAGGGCAAGCGTCCCTATCCCATTTTCGTCTCCAAGGAGTTTCTGCACCCCGGGAACGGGTCCTGCTCATCGACGATTTCCTGGCCAACGGCAGCGCCCTGAGCGCCCCCTGATTGACCTGGTCCATCAGGCCGGCGCCCAGGTGGTGGGGGGCGGGCATTGTCATTGAGAAGGCCTTCCAGCCCGGCGGGGCCCCTCATCCGGGGCAAGGGCGTGCGGGTGGAATCCCTGGCCCGGATCGAAAGCATGGACGAGGAGGACGGCATCACCTTCTGTGACTGAGGGCAGTCTGACGGAGGGGGACGGTCTTCCGTCATGGCGCCTCCGCGCCCGCCCGCTCCGATCCCGCCGGCGTCATGTCTGTTTGTTTCCAAGCGGCCGCCGGAAAACCCGGAAAATAGATTGGTTCTGTCAAAAAGGCGGTCAGTCTGTCCGACTGACCGCCTTTCGTGCTGTCCGGCCTCAGCCCGCCGCCAGCTGCTGGATAAACCGACGGGTCCGGGCCTTCTCCTTTCCACTGGGGTCTGCAAAACGAAAAAAGGGCAGAAAAAAGAGGGCCTGCGTAAACCACTCGCCGGCCTGTTTTTCCGAAGGTTAAAAAAATGAAAAGAAGCTTTCTTGACTCTTGCAAGGATATCTTACCAAGGACTTGTTACAAAAAAAAAAAGGCTACAAATGTTACAGAATCTTTAAGTTTTCGGGACTTTTTTTTCCGCACCTGGGCAAAGAAGTCCTGGAGGAGCTGGGCGCACTCCTCCTCCAAAATATGCCCCACGATCTTGGGGTGGTGGCGGAAGTCCTCCTCAAAGAGGTTGAGGATAGACCCGCAGGCTCCGAAGCCGGCGTCTTTGGCCCCGTAGTAGAGCTCTGGAATCCGGGCGGAGAGGGATACCCCCGGCGCACATGGGGCAGGGCTCCAAGGTGACATAGAGCCGGGCGCCCTTGAGACGCCAGTCCCCATGGGACCGGCAGGCGTCGGTGATGGCGGCCAGCTCGGCATGGGCCAGGGGGCTTTTGTCCTCCTCCCGGCGGTTGCGGCCCCGACCGATGATCTGACCGGCCCGGTCCACAATGACGCAGCCCACGGGGACCTCCCCCGGCGGCGGCGGCCTCCCGGCCAGGGCCAGGGCCTGGCGCATGTAGTCTTCGTGGGTCATGTCTCTGCCTCCTGTCCGTTTCTGGCCCTATTGTAACGGATTGCCCGCCTGGGTGCAAGGGAAATGTGCTTTTCTGCGGGTGTGTCGGCCTGCTTCTGGGCAGGGGATGGGGAGGTTGTGGGGATTGGCCCACGCCGTTGGAACGGCAGGGAACCTTGGCTTGCCCAGCCGGGGCCCCATTTCTTGGGAAGAAATGGGGGAAAAACCCCCGGGGGAGGAGGTTCCTCCCCGGGACCCCCTTCTCTGGTGGGGTTATATGAGGAAAGGCTGTACTTCTCACTTGTTACCTGGCCTGCGGCCCTCACAGCGAAAGGCTCGTAACGGCCCGCCCACCGGCTGGGCGGGCTGGGAATGTGGGCAGGTGCCCTTTGGGAGAAGGCAGAGAAAAACCTTTTCGTTTCCCACTTGTTCCTCCTGTCTATGAACCACCTCTCCCGCCCGAGCCGGTGGGCGGGAGAGGTAAGATTGGGGTTCTTGGATAAAGGATAGGAACGGACTCTCATCTGGGATCAGATAATTTTTTACCGTTATGAACAACCTTGAAAATCTTCATCTTTTGTTCACAAAACCGCAAAGGACATCCAACAAAATGTTGGATGCCCTTTCGTCTTCATTCCTAAGTAGAGCATTGTTTCACTAATTATCCAGTAATCTTGGTTCTCATCTTGATCTTCCTAACAAGGAGAAGTAGGTAGATCACAAACATAAAGAGAGCCAAAAACACTGAAAGGAAAATCCCTTAAAATTATGGTGTCAATTTCATATGGAATGGACCTCAAAGCAATAACAGGTAGCGCAATAAAACTTTCTGCTAAGCCAACTATCAAGCATATCCACGAAATTTTCTCCGCGTTTTCAAAAAGCTTTGATGTCCTAAGAGGAGAAGAAGTGCATAAATAAAACACAAAAACACAATCCAACAAATTTTCCCATTTGGAAAGATTGACGTGGGTCTCCCAATGGATCTGCATAAAAAACGCACCACAAAAAGGGAATTTCTAACCAAGGCAATAGGACTGCTATCATATTTGGAATCAACCATTCATTTTTTCTCATCACTCATTACCTATGATCAGGGAAATTAAACTCGACAGTGACAATGTAATATCCACCCATTCCAAGTACTTGACTTTTCACTTCACTCCATGCCCAAGGAGCCGCTATCGTAACTATATTTTATGTGCAAAATTTACATATAAATAGTATCAAAATTCTTTTTTTTCTTGTCAAGTAGAGAAGTTACAGTCTCTATTTCCCTATACCTAAACCAAAGAAAAATGGAAAGTATGGAGACGGGCAAGAAGGAGAGATTCCCTGCATGAGATACTTCCCGCTGACTTGCCCAACAATAGAAAACAACAGCCTCTTTTACTCAAAAAAAAGGCTGTTGTCCTTTTATTGACCCAGTAAAACTTATGGCGGCAGTCCGCCCCCTTTGCTCCCGGCCCCCATGGCCTGCAGGGCCGCCAAATAGAGCAGCAGTCCAAAGCACAGTCCCCCCCCGCGGCGGGGAAAGGAGACCAGGCCGGCCCGAAGCAGCACCGTCTCCATCAAATCCCCGCAGGAGGCCGCCAGGCAGGCGGCCAGGGTGGGGGGCGGTAAACCAGGAAAACACCGGCAGGGAAAGCCCAATTTCCCGGGAAACCACCCGCCAGCTGAGCACCGCTCCCAGCAGGGCTGACAGGGCAAAGCTGAAGGCATACCCCCCATGCCCCACCGGCCCACCGTCAGGCAGGTGAGCACCAGCTGCACACTGTCCGCGGCCAGGGCGATTCCCGCCGAAGCCCCTGGCGGTTGACCCCCGCTCAAAACGCAGGCCGAGAGGGGTCTGCCAGCAGGAGAAGAGCACCCCCCAGGGCCAGCAGCGGGAGATGATCCCCACCCGGTCATCCCGGTACAGGCTCTGCCCGATGGCCGAGCCCAGCACCGCCAGCAGGGCCAGGGCGGGAATGAGGATCAGATTGGCCGCCCCCACCGACCGCTTCACCTGCCGGCGGATGGCCTCCTTCTGTCCCAGGGCGGAATACTGGGAGAGCTTGGGGTGAGCACCAGCCCCAGGGCGCTGAGAAAGGCCGTGGGCAGCAAGAGCATGGGCAGCGTCATGCCAAAGGTCACGCCGTGGAGGCCGACACCGCCTCCCCTGGTCCATTCCCCCTGGACCAGCAGCCGGGGGATGAGCACCGCGTTGGCCGAGGAGATGAGATTCCCCAGCAGGGCCGCAAACCCCAGGGGCAGGGCGATCCGCCCAATCTTGCCCCGGAGGGCCTTGGGGGTCAGTTTCTCCCCGGACAGACCCGCCGGAGGCCCTGGGTACACCCGGAAGAGCACCGTCTGGGTGAGGGCGGAGACCACCTCGCACAGGGCCATGCCCAGCACAATGGTCCCCACGGCCTTCTCGGCGGTGTCGGGCGCCAGGCGCCACAGCAGGGCCAGCACCAGCAGGGACCGGAGGACCTGCTCCGCCAGCTCCGTGATGGCGGCGGGGTAGACCCGGCCCGTGCCGTAAAAATAGTGTTTCTGGAGATTTTCCGTCCCCGTCAGCAGCAGACAGGGGACCAGGAGGATGAGCCCCAGCTGGGTTCTTGCGTCCCCAAAAGATACACCGAGGCCCCGTCCGAAAAGAGCAGCAGCAGGGAACAGGGCATCAGGGCCAGCAGGAAAAACAGCTTCACCGCCTGGCCCCGGACCTGGTAAATGGCCCGCTGGTTCCCCAGGGCCTGGTACCAGGCGGAGAGATTGGACACCGCCGTGGTCAGCCCCACAGAGGTCAGGGACAGCAGCACCGAATACACCGGCAGGATCAGCTGATACAGCCCCAAAATCTCCGCCCCCGCCAGACGGGTCAGCCCAATCCGATACACAAACCCCCACCAGCTGGGACAACACCCCCGTGATGGTCAGCACCGCCACACCGCGCACCCGCTCACCTCCTGTTCCTCTCACTGTATGAGAGGCCGGAGGGAAACTATGCCAAAAAACCGCCCTCCCTGTGATGGGAGGGCGGAAGTGTGTACTATGCTTTCCACCTTTGCAGCAGCCAGAGCACCGCAATCAGATTCAGAGAGATAAAAAAGAATACCGTCCCTTCGGACAACGACACAACAAAGTGCGACTGAGCTATCGCCTGCCAGGTCATGTTATCGGACAAAATATGCTCGAAGAGCCGCAGAATTCCATATTCCAAGAGCCCCAAAAGAAAAGAAAACAGGAGGGAGAGGGGATAGGAGAAAAGCATCAGCAAAAAGCAGGGCCATTGTTTTTTCATATCGTTCAGAAATCACCCGCCTATACGACAATTCACATAAAATAACACCTCTGTACTCTTGTACTTTAACATTAGGAAGATTGATTTGTCAACAAAAACACCAGTGTATTCGGTTCAATTTTTGTATGAAACTGAAAATACGATTTCTCTCTCCCTCACGAAAAGCAGAAACTGCAAGGGAAGCTTCCCTTGCTGCTGCAAGAAACAAATCCCTTTCTTCCGGACCCTTTCCCAGATTTCCCGCCTCCGACTCCTCACAGGAAAGCTGGAGACACCAGACCTTGGGAAGAAAGAAAACGCAGGCTCACTTGCAAAATTTTCAACTTTTTACCCATATGAAGGGATCGGTGCAGGAAAGGCCAGGGGAGTCTATCATTTTTACGGAAATTGGTTGTTTTCTCTCCCTTTTTCGGTAAAACGGCGAAAAGGTTTGCCTTGTCCCTTGGGCGAAAATACAGTATACTATTTCGTGAAGTATTTATATACAGGGGTAGCATGCCCTGTATGACCAATGTTAGGGAGGAAATCCCTATGGCATTTGTTGAGGTCACCAAAAAGGACCACATCGCGGTTGTCACCATGAACCGCCCCGAGGCGCTCAACGCCCTGAACAAGGCCGTTTTCACGGACCTGGAGGTCGCCCTGGACGACGTGGAAAGGGACGATGAGGTCTATGTTGTCATCATCACCGGCGCAGGCCGGGCATTCATCGCCGGCGCCGACATCGGCGAGATGGCACCCATGAATGTGGCGGAAGGTCTGGCCTTCAGTGAGCTGGGCAACCGCATTCTCATGCGGGTGGACATGATGGAGAAGCCCACCATCGCTGCGGTCAACGGCTTCGCCCTGGGCGGCGGCTGCGATGGCCCTGGCCTGCGACATCCGCATCGCTTCCGAGAAGGCCAAGTTCGGCCAGCCTGAGGTGGGCCTGGGCATCATCGCCCGGCTTTGGCGGGACCCAGCGTATGGCCCGGATCATCGGCACCGGCCCCGCCATGGAGCTGATCTACACCGCCGACACCATCGACGCCCAGCGCGCCCTGGAGATCGGCATGGTCAACCACGTGGTCCCCCGCTGACCAGCTGATGGACGAGGCCATGAAGCTGGCCCAGAAGATCTGCACCAACGCCCAGAAGGCCATCCGCGCATCCAAGCTGGCCATCCGCCGCGGCATTGACTGCGACATCTCCACCGCTGTAAGCTATGAGGCCCTGGCTTTCGCCACCTGCTTCGGCACCGAGGACCAGAAGGAAGGCATGCAGGCTTTCCTGGAGAAGAGAAAGGAAAAGCACTTCAAGAACAAGTAAGCTCTTTCTCTCCCTTTGCTTTTTTCCTCCTCCCGTGGGGAGGGACAACCGATTGTTTTCTAAATTATAAAATTGGAGGAACACCACAATGGCTATCAATAAGATTATGGTGCTGGGCGCCGGCACCATGGGTATGGGGATCGCTCAGGTTTTCGCTGAGGCTGGCAAGACCGTTCTCGTCCGCGACATCGCCGACGCTTTCATTCAGCGGGGTGAGGGCGTGCTGAAGAAGAACCTGGAGAAGAAGGTCGCCAAGGGCAAGATCACCGAGGAGCAGAAGAACGACATGCTCTCCCGGGTCTCCTTCACCCTGGAGCTGGCCGACGCCAAGGACTGCGACCTGTGGTAGAGGCTGCCATCGAGGTTCTGGACATCAAGAAGGGCATCTTCAAGGAGCTCGACGAGATCTGCAAGCCTGAGACCATCCTGGCTTCCAACACCTCCTCCATCTCGATCACCGCCATCGCCGCGGCGACCAAGCGCCCCGAGAAGGTGCTGGGCATGCACTTTCAACCCCGCCCCCGCTATGAAGCTGGTGGAAGTCATCCGCGGCGCCCGCACCAACGACGAGACCTTCCAGGCTGTCTACGGCTGCGCCAAGGAGATCGGCAAGAACCCCGTCGAGGTGGGCGAGGCTCCCGGCTTCGTGGTCAACCGCATCCTGTTCCCCATGATCAACGAGGCCATTATCGTTCTGGAGAACGGCATTGCCTCCAAGGAGGACATTGACACCGCCATGATGTACGGCGCCAACCACAAGATGGGCCCCCTGGCTCTGGCCGACCTGGTTGGTCTGGACATCTGCCTGGCCATCATGGAGACCATCTTCACCGAGACCGGCGACTCCAAGTATCGTCCCGCTCTGACCATGAAGAAGATGGTCCGTGCCGGCCTGCTGGGCCAGAAGACCGGCGAGGGCTTCTACAAGTATTGATCCCTCTCTTTGGTTTGACCTCTATATGGAACCCTCCCTGCGGCAGAGCCGCAGGGAGGGTTTTTTGCTGTAAAAAGGAGACAATCCCCCTTTCAGAAAGGGAAGCTCTGTTGACGAGGAGAGGCAGATATGTTATGTTCAAAGAAAGGGGGGCCCATGGGGCGGAACCAGACGACGCAGGCAGTCCCAAGGGGGATTCCGCCTCCCGTGAGGATGGGCTTTTCCACCGGCACAGCAACCTTACAGAATAAATGTTTAGGAGGTACCGGCATGAAGCATGGCAAACGATTTCTATGGATTGTCCCCTTTCTGCCTTCTGGCGGCCTGCGGCGGGCAGGGAACCCAGGCGGAGAGTGCCCGCTGGGACACCTTTCACCACGAAGGGGACAACGTGCAGCTCTCCCTGGGCATGACCCAGGCGGAGGTGGAGGACAAACTTACTCCGGCAGAGGGTTCCTCTCCCTCGACGGACACGGACACGGTGATATACGGGGACACCCCGGAGGACCGCATTGCCGTCACGTATTACGACGGTGTGGTCAACAACATCTCCCTGGATGAAACCCTCCAGACAGAGAAGACCTCCAACTGGTCTCTGCAGGGGAGGGATCACCGTGGGAAGCTCCAAGGAAGACCTTGACAAGGTCTATGGTGCATGCACCATGTCCAACGAACAGGACCAGTATTTTGTGTACTACTATGATTCCAGCCATACCTTATTGACAGAAGACCATATCGACGATGTGGATTACATGGTCTCATTCATCCTGGAAGAGGATGGGCTTCTTGCCTGCGCCATCGGCTCTGCGGAGCCGGCGCTGGAGCCCAGCTCCAGTCCTTAACCTCCGCAGACAAAAAGAGGAAACTATGGAAACGGCCCCCGTCCTGATGGGACGGGGCCGTTTTTCAAACGCTGTTGGGCTTAGGGGGAATCTTTGCCGAACAGACGTCCCAACAGCCGGTGGAGGGCGGAGGGCTTCTCGCTGACTGTGGGAGCCTGCTCCGGCCGGTGGAGGGAGACCCGCATCAGCTCCTCCTGACTGTCCACCCGGACGGTCCGGATCTCTTTCCGCAGATAGGCGCCGCTGGGCTGCAGAAAGGAGGCCTTGGCGTTGTCCTGGAGCTGGAGGTCCAAAATATACCGCAGCTGCTCCTGGATTTCCCTGTCCCAGATGGGGCAAGCGATCTCCACCCGCCGCTGGAGGTTGCGGGTCATCAGGTCTGCGGAGGCAATGAAATATTTGGCCTGGTTTCCCCGGCCAAAGACATAGATCCGGGCATGCTCCAGGTAGCGGCCCACAATGCTGGTGACCTGGATGTTCTCCGTCTTCAGAAGCACCCCCCGGGCGGATGCAGCAGATGCCCCGGATGATCATCTCAATCTGCACCCCCGCCTGGGAGGCCTCCCGGAGCTTGTCGATGATCTCCCGCTCTGTGATGGAATTGGCCTTGATGCAGAGGTAGCCCTGGGGTCCCTTGTCAATCTCCTGCTGGATCATGGCGCACAGCTGGGACTTTAGACCGTTGGGGGCCACCAGCAGGGAGTGGTATCCCCCCTCCAAGTTGTCGGTGAGCATGTTGCGGAAAAAAGGCCGCGCCGTCGTCCCCGATGACAGGGGAGGCGGTCATAACGCTCAGGTCGGTGTACAGGGCGCTGGTCTTTTCATTGTAGTTGCCGGTCCCCACCTGGGTGATATAGTGGGTGCCCTTCTTGTCCCGGAGGGTAATCAGGCAGAGCTTGCTGTGACACTTAAAGTTCTCCATGCCGTAGATGACCTTGCACCCGGCTTCCTCCAGCATTTTGGACCAGGCGATGTTGTTGGCCTCGTCAAACCGAGCCCGAAGCTCCATGAGGGCCACCACCTCTTTCCCGTTCTCCGCCGCCCGGCAGAGAATCCGGGCAATCTTGGAGGTGGAGGCCAGGCGGTAAATGGTGATCTTGATGGAGGCCACGTCGGGCCGGTCCGCCGCCTCTTCCAGCAGGCGCAGGAAGGGGTCAATGGAATCAAAGGGAAAGAAGAGCAGCCGGTCCTTCCGGCGGATCTGCTCAATCATGGACTCCTGGCGGTTTAAGTCCTCCGGCCACCGGGGATGGTAGGCCGGGTAGGTGAGCCTGGCCCGCAGGTCGGGGGACAGGGCTTTCTCCAGGTCATAGACATAGCCCATGGACAGGGGAGCGCTGTCGTAATAAATCTGATGGGTCTCCACTTGGATCACCCGCTCCAGCAGGGCGAGCATCTCCTGGGAGGGCCGCTGGCCCAGCTCCAGGCGGACAATGGACTGGTTGGCCCGCCGTTTGAGGAGCTTGGTCATCAGCAGGCGGAAATCGTCCTCACTGTCCTCAAATTTTTTCCGTGTCAAAGGTGAGGTCCGCGTTCCGGGTGGCGCTGATGACGCAGGTCTCCTCCACCTTGTATTTTCCAAAGAGGGTAGGGGCCCACTGACGGAGGATGGTCTCCAGGCGGAGAAAGCGGCCCCGGGTGCCGGGCAGGAGAAACAACGGGGGCAGCGAGGTGGGAAGGGGGGATAAAGCCCAGGGAGGTCTTGCCGCTTTTGCTCCGCAGCAGGGCGGTGATATACAGCGCCTTGTTGTCCAGATGGGGGGTGGGATGGCGCTGGCCCACGATCTGGGGCGAGAGAATGGGGAGGACCACAGAGTGAAAGTAGTCCTTCACCTGGGCCCGCTCCTCCTGGGTCAGCTGGTCATAGGTCAGGTCCACAATGCCCTCCTGGGCCAACAGACCGCTGACCCGGTTATAGAGCTGGCCCTTGATCTCTATGAGGCCGGGAACGGCCTCATAGACCGCCTTCAGCTGTTCCCGGGGACGCATGCCGCTCTTGCTGTCCACCTCCTCCGGGAGACCGCCGCCATGTCCACCAGGCTGCCCACCCGGACCATGAAAAACTCATCCAGATTGCTGGCGAAAATGGCGATAAATTTCAGCCGTTCCAGGGCGGGAACGGTCTCGTCCGCCCCCTCTTCCAGGACCCGGCGGTTGAACCGGAGCCAGCTGAGCTCCCGGTTTTGGGTATAGGTATAATCGGTTACGACGCTTTGCGGATCTTTTGGCATAGATAGCCCTCCCGTACCCCATATTTGCTGACGATCATCTCCCCGGCTCCAAAAACCCTCCACCATGTGGCGGAGGATCAGCAGGCCGGGGATCATGGTGTGGATGCGCCCGGCTCCACCTTTAAGATCAAATCCGCCGCCGCCTTATGGGAGGAGCACAGCAGGGCGCTCACCTGCTCCAGCTGGCCCACAGAGACCCGGTTGGTGTCCTCCGGCAGGTGGCACACCCGTTTGGCCAGCTTCAGGGCCGCCCGGGCGGTCCCGCCCACACAGACCAGGGGGAGACCCTGGCGGACGGGCCCCTCCACCACCCCCCCGGGTGGCCTGGCGGATGGCCTTTTCATGCTCTCCACCGCCTGCTGGTTGGGCAGAATCTTTTTCACCCAGTCCCGGTAGAGCTTCAGAGAGCCCACGGGACAGCTGACCGCCGAGACCAGCTGACCATGGGCAAAGCGGACCACCTCCGTGCTGGCCCCGCCGATGTCCACAAACAGTCCCTCTGACAATGCCAGCTCCTCCATGGCCCCGGCGTAGCCCAGGCGGGCCTCCTCCTCCCCGGAGAGAACCTCAATGGCAAAGCCGGTGCCCTGCTGGATCTCCGCCACCGCCTGGGCGGTGTTTCGATATTTCGCAGGGAGGCCGTGGCAAACACCGCCACCTGGGGATGTTCAGGGCACGCAAGGTGCCCCGGAAGGACCGCAGACCCAGGATGGCCCGGGTGATCCCCTCGGGGCTGAGCGCCCCTTCCTCCACATAGCCGGCCAGACCGGCCATGATCTTATCCTTAAAGAGAATGGTGAAAGTGCCGGCCTCCGTGGTCTCATAGACCGACAGGCGCATGGAATTGGAGCCGATGTCGATGACTGCTTGTTTCATGGTTTCCTCCCGACCTGCCTGACACACAGACAGGAATTCCTATCTTTTAGCATACTTGGACTCTGTAAAATCAAAAACCAATTTTCTGTTAAATGCCGGCATATCTCACTCCCCCGGCTCACGCCGGCGGGGGAGAGGCGGGGTCGGCCTGCTTGGGGTTTACATGGACCATACAGTGCTTCACCAGGGGAAAGGCCTGCTCAATGGCCTCGTGGACCGACTCCGCAATGGCGTGGGCCTGGGACAAAGGGAGATCAGCCTGGGCCGCGATCTCCGCGTCCACGTAGATTTTCGCCCCGAACAGGCGGGTTTGCAGCAGGTCCAGCCCCAGCACCCCGGGCTGGTCCAGAATGACCTGGGTCATCTGCGCCAGGGTTTCCTCATCACAGGACCGGTCCACCATTTTATCCACGGCGTCCCGGAAGATGTCCACGGCGGCCTTGACGATGAAAATGCAGATCACCACACTGGCCACGCTGTCCATCACTGGAAAACCCGCCAGGGAACAGACAATTCCCACCAGGGCCCCCGATGGAGGAGAGGCTGTCAGACCGGTGATGCCAGGCGTCCGCCATCAGCGCCTGGGAATCGATCTTCCTGGCCGCAGCCCTGGTATACCAGTACATCCACTCTTTGACCACAATGGAGACCGCCGCCGCCACAAGGGCCAGCATCCCGGGCACCGCCAGGTCGGCATAGGACCCGGCCAGAATGGTTTTCAGCCCCTTCCAGCCGATGAGCAGCCCGGTCTCCAGCAGGATCAGGGCCAGGGCCACCGAGGCCACGCACTCAAACCGCTCATGTCCATAGCGGTGCTGGGCATCGGCCTGCTTGCTGGAAATCTGAATCCCGATCATAACGATCAGGGTGGAAAACACGTCCGAAGCCGAGTGAACCGCGTCGGAGATCATGGCCCCCGAGTGGGCGAACACCCCCCGCCAGAAGTTTTCCCGCGGAGAGGACGAGATTCACCGCCACACTGACCAGGGAGACCCGCATGGCCAGGCCCTTGGCCTGCTGGGGGAGAGGGGCGATTCTGCTTTGGAAGATTGGGTTTGCAAGGGAATACACCTCCATAGACAGGAAGCCACCCGCGCATAAGGGGCGGATGGCTTTCCAAACTGCACTTGTTGGAAGGAACTCAGCCCTCAGCGGGCGGGGTTCCTCCACCACTCTTTCGGTGGCCTTTTTTATGCCAGTGAGAACGGCCCTTTCTCTCCTCCCCAGGTTTGGTCCGGTTGGGCTTTTCCGGGTGGGGATGGGGATTGGACCTGTTCCGGCTCCGGCTGTTCCGGTGGCGGCGGCGGACGGCCTCCTCCTGATAGAGTGCCTCCTCCGCTTCGGCCGCCAGGCCCTGGAGCTCTGTCTCCAGGGGAAGGGGCTGCTGGCTCTTGCCATTGCGATGGTGGCGGGGCCGGTGGCGGGCTTTTTCCTTCTCCCGCTCCACCTCCGCCTCCAAGGCCCGCTCCGCCCGTTCGGCGTTCCGGCCCCGGTCACCCCGGCGGCGGCGGTTGGGGGCGTGGTCGGGCTGGGCCTGGGTAGGCGTCCCGTGTTCGGCCAGAAACTCATCCAAGGCCGCGGCCAGGGCGGCCTGCTCCCGGCGGTACTGGTCCTCCGGGGACTCGGTGACCTTCCGCAGCTTGGCCAGCTCCTCCTTGGGGGGCTGCACATAGCCCTCCGGGCGCTTGCCCTTGCCGCTGCGGACCACTCGGATCTCACTGTTGTGATAGGTCTTCAGGGTGTCCGGGGCGTCGTCCAGGCGGACCCGCACCTTTTCCCGCAGGGTGTTGACGCTGATGATGGTGCCCACCCCCTCGGGGGTCTCCACAAAGGAATCCATACGGGGGGCGTCCTTCATCAGGTCCTCATAGGCCTCCTGCTCGTACTTCAGGCAGCACATCAGCCGCCCGCAGGTGCCGGAAATCTTGGTGGGGTTGAAGGACAGGGACTGGGTTTTGGCCATCTTGATGGAGACCGGCTGGAACTCCCGCAAAAAGGAGTTGCAGCAGAAGGGACGGCCGCAGATTCCCAGGCCCCCCAGCATCTTGGCCTCATCCCGAATGCCGATCTGCCGCAGCTCAATCCGGGTGTGGAAGACCGCGGCCAGGCTCTTCACCAGGCCCCGGAAGTCCACCCGTCCGTCGGAGGTGAAGAAGAAGAGGATTTTGGTCCCCTCAAAGCTGCACTCCACGCTCACCAGCTTCATGTCCAGTTTATGCTCCAGGATCTTCTCTTGACAAACCCGGAAGGCATAGACCTCCTTTCTCCCGGTTTTTCTCCACCACGGCAAGGTCTTCCTCCGTGGCCGCCCGGACCACGGGGCGCAGGGGCGCGGCCAGCTCGGCCTCGGCCAAAGTAAAGTTGCCCCGGACGCACTGGGCGTACTCCAGACCTGAGGCGGTCTCCACAATGAGACCATCCCCAGGGCGGCAGACCATGCCCTGGGGGTCAAAATAATATTGTTTGCCCTCGCTGCGAAAGCGAACGCTGATAATCTCTGCCATAGTTTTCTCCTTTGCTTACAGCGCGGCGGCGATCCAGCCGCTCAAATGGCCGGGGCTGACGGGAAACTCACAGGCCGCCCGAATGGGGACCAGGCGGTCCAGCACCGGCAGCAGGTCGGGCCGCCGGGGCAGTTCCGCCGCCAGCCGGGACAGGGCGGCCTCCAGGAGGAGGGGAAATTCCTCCCGGTCCTTCTTCTCCAGGGAGAGGAGGAAGGGCAGGCGGTCCCGGGGAGAGGCCCCGGTGAGGATCAGGTCGGCTAAGGTCTCCCCCGCCTGGTCGGCCTGCCGGGTCTCTTCTCCTGGAGCCCGGAGGGTTTCGCACCGGGACCGGATGGTGGGCAGCAGAAGCCCAGGCTGGGGGAGAGAAAGAGGAAGCAGGCGTAGGCGGGCCCCTCCTCGATGAGCTTCAACAGAATATTCTGCCCCGTGGGATTGAGCAGCTCACTGTGCTCCAAAAAGATAGACCTTTTTGGGGGCCTCATTGGGGCGGATATAGGCATCGGACCGCAGGGCCCGGACCTCCTCGGCCTTCAGGCCCTCCCCCTCTGGGTCGGCCCGGATAATATCTGGATGAATTCCCAGGCCGGCCTTCCGGCAGCCCGGGCAGTGCCCGCAGGGAGGGGTCTCCCCGGTACAGACCCAGGCGGCGGCCAGGGCCTCGGCCAGGGGCGGCGGTTTTCCCCCACCACCAGATAGGCGTGGGATAAGTTGCGCTTTGCCATGCGAATCCGCAGATGGGCTGGGACCTCCATGGGGAGGCTCACCTCCTTTTCTCCACAAAAACAGGGGAACTTGGGGAAAGACGGGGGCTCATCCCTTGGAAAAAGCCCGCCGGAGGGCGGCGTAGGTCAGTTCATAGGCCTGCTTGCTCACCTCCGCCTCGGGGACACTGAGCTCAAAGCAGTGATAGCAGCCGGGAAACACATGGCACTCCACCGGCACCCCGGCGGCCATCAGCCGGGACCAATAGGTGAGGTTCTCGTCCCGGCCCGGGTCCAGCTGCCCGATGAAGGAGAACAGGGGCGGCAGGCCCCCAAGGTCCTTGGCCAGGGCGGGGGACTCATACTGGGTGGGCATGTGCCCGGGGCTGAGCACCTTGTCCCAGGAGATCCGGCAGTTGTCCCGGCACCAGACCTTCCGGTCGGTGATCTCCTGGGAGGAGGGGGTCTCCAGCCGGCAGTCCAGCTCCCCATAAAGGGGAACCTGCAGGCAGAGTCTGGGTCCCTTCCGGTCCCGGGCCAGCAGCGCCACGGCGGCGGCCAGGTTGCCCCCCGCCGACAGACCGGCCACCGCCAGACGGTCCGGGTCCACCCCCAGGGTCTGGTGGTTGGTCCAAACCCACAGCAGGGCGGCGTAGCAGTCCTCCAGGGGGCGGGCATCTTCCACTGGGGCGCCAGGCGGTACTCCACCGAGACCACCACGCAGCCCACGTGCTTTTTACATACCGCTGGCACAGGTCCTCCTGCCGGTAGACCGTGCCGAAGAGAAAGCCTCCGCCGTGGTAGAAGAACAGGCAGGGCAGGGGGCTTTCTCCCGCTGGCTGGGGGCGTACACCCGAATTTTCACCTGGGGCGCACCGTCGGGACCGGGAATCATCTGGTCCCAAGCCTTCACCTGGGGGTCCTCCCGCAGGTTGGCCAGTTCTGCGGCGTTGCACTTGGGGACAAACTCCTCCAGGTGCTCAAAGTCAAAGCCGGCTGAGGCGTCATACCAGTCCCGCAGCTGGGGCTGGATACGGTCACGGAATGTCATGGCAATCCTCCTTGACAGCGGGGCCAGAGGGCCCCTTTTTGAAAGCAAAACGGCGGTGGAGCACAGTCCTCCTCCGCCGTTTCAGGTCAATATGCGTGCTTGCCCCGGAGAAGGCCACTACCGTGCGGCGGTTGGGCTCGGTGCCGGTGGAATAGGTGATGACGTCCGGATAGTCCTGGAGGGCGGCGTGGATCACATGGCGCTCGTAGGCGTTCATGGGCTCCAGGGTGACGTTGCGGCGGTACTTGACCACTTTGACGGCAACTTTATTGGCCAGGCGCTTGAGGGATTCCTCCCGCTTGGCCCGGTAGTGCTCCGCGTCAATGTGAATCCGCACCCGGTGGGTCCGGCCCCGGTTGACCGCGTAGTTGGTCAGCTGCTGGATGGCGTCCAGGGTCTCCCCCGGCGGCCGATCAGGCCGCCCAGCTTCGGGCCCTCCAGGGTCACAAGAATCCCATTGTCCCCTTTGGGGGACACGTGGATGGCGGCCTCCACCCCCATGTGGGCCAGCAGGCCGGAGAGAAAGGCGCGGATTCGCTCCTCCAGGTCCCCCGGCTTGGCCCGGGCACAGGGGGGGGGCCTCTGCTTTGGCCGGTCCCTTGGGGCGGCCTCCGCCGGACGGGCCGGGGTCGCGGCCGGCTTCGGCTGGGGGCCGGGGCGAAGATCTCCTCCACCGGGGAGACCGGGGCCTCCTCCTGGGAGACTTCATAGGTCACCTTGACCTTGGCCGGAGAGCTGCCAAACCCCAAAAATCCATTCCTCGCCCGCTCCAGGACCTCCACGGAAACACTGTCCCGGTCCAGCCCCCAGCTGGGCCAGGGCATTCTGTATGGCAGCCTCTTCCGATCTGCCTGTGGCTTCAATCCATTTCAACATCAGGCTCGTCTCTCCTTATTTCTCGTCGTTGTCCTGTTCCGGCTCTTCCAGGAAGGATTCCTCCACGAAGCCCTCCTCTTCCTCCGGGACGGGCGCCGGCTGGGGCACCGGTTTCTCCGGGGCCGCGGACGTGGGGGCGGCGGAAGGTTTCTCCTCTTGGGCGGCCTGGGCGGGTTTTTCTGTCTTGGTGGGCTGATTGGGCTGGTCCTTCTTGCCCTTCTTCCCCTTGGCCTTGGCGGTCTTCTGTTCCTCCGCCAGGCGCTGCTGCTCCTCCTGGGCCTGCTTGGCCAGATCATTGGGGTCCTGGTAGGGGAAGGTGGGGTAGCGTTCCGGGTCATACAGCCGGCCCCGGGCGTAGGCCCGGATACCCTCCCGGCTGGCGGTGGCGATGCTCTTGTTCAGCTTGCGCTCCATCTGAATCCGGCGCATCTCCTCGGCGGCCTTTTTCTTGGCCTCCGCCTGGGCCTGCTTTTCTCGTTTGACGCGCGCTCTTTCTCCTCTTCCCGACGCTTGACCTTGGCCTCTTCCTGCTTTTTTCAGGAAGGAGCGGAGGAAGGGGATGTTCAGCACTTCCTGCAGCATGGCAAACAGGCTGTTGGCAATCCAGTACACACCCAGGGCGGCGGGCAGGGTGAAGCAGATCCACAGGGAGAACAGGGGCATAATGAACATGGTCATCCGGGTGGACTGGTCCATGGTTCTCCGGGTGCCCAGGACCTTTCCGTTGATGTGGTTGGTGACGATCATGGACACCACGCCCAGGGCGGCGGAGATCACGGGGATCAGCCAGAGGCCGAAGGCGGCGCCGATATCGTCGGCCTTCCAGAACATGAAGTGGGGGTCTGAGACAGGTTTACCCCCAGGAAGGTAAAGTCAATCTGGGGCATGTTGGCCAGCTCCGGCACCGCCGCGACAATCTTGTCATGGTTCAGGAAGACATCCTGGGCCATTTTGGAGCTGCTGGTTTCTGTAATCCAGCACGTTTCCATACAGCAGGTTGGAGACCACGTTGAACTGATCCTGGGTCATGTTCAGCAGATAGGTCAAAGGCTGCCGGACGATGGCGTACAGCACCATCAGAAAAGGCAGGGGGAGGAAGGACCAGAGACAGCCGGAGGAGGGCTTGACCCCTTCCTCCTCATAGAGCCTTTGCAGCTCCTGGCTATATTTCACCCGGTCCCGGGCGTACTTTTTGCTGTAATACCTTCTGCTTTTCCGCCAGGCCGCTCATGGAGAGCATGCCCTTGCGCCCCTTGAGGAAGATGGGGAACAGGATCAGACGGATCACCAGACCGAACAGAATCAGGGACACGCCATAGCTGCCGGTCAGGTCGTAGAACAGCAAAAAGCAGTTTGGCAAAGGGGTTAAAATAATACTCATTGCAGCGCCTCCAGGTTGGATGGATGCCGCCGGCGGTCACCGGCAGGCGAGAACAGGCTGTCCCGGATCAGGGACGGGGTCATACTCAATGCTCTTCTGCCGGTGAAAGGGATTGCATCGGAGAATCCGGCGCAGGGCAAGAAAAAGCCCCCCTTCCAGGCGCCGTATTTTTCAATGGCCTCCAAAGCATAGGCCGAGCAAGTGGGGATGAAACGGCAGCAGGGGGGACGGGCAGGGGAGATGACCTTCCGGTAAAACCGGATCATCCAGAGCAGAACAGCCTTCATGGCTTCTCTCCCTCCGCATCAGAACCTTGGGGGGAGAAGCTGGAGCTTTTTTTGCCAGGCGGAGAAAATCCCGTTCCAGTTCGGCGTACCGGCTGTAAACCGCCCGAACCCGGGCCACGACGACAATATCGTAGCCGGGGAGAGCCGGTGCTCCTGCAGGCGGTAGATTTCCCGCAGCCGGCGGCGCACTCGGTTCCGGACCACCGCGTGGCCCAGCTTGGTTCCCCGTGGTCAGGCCCAACCGGTTTTCCCGCCGGCCGTTTTTCCGGCAGTACAGAACCATGGTGGGCGAAACCGCGCTCCGGCCCTTGGCGTAGAGCCGGCGGAACACTCTGTTTTCCTTTTTAAGGAAACGGTATACTTCACGGTGAAATTCTCCTTGCTTTGAGGACAGACAGCGAACGGGGAGGGCCCGCCTCCCGCCATCGGGACAAGGCCGGCCGGGAGAAGGCCCGTCCAGCGCCCGATGCTTCGCAGGGGCGGTGGAATCTGATTCCCCGCCCCTTGTATGTACTCTTTATGCGGTTAACCTTGGCATTAGTGGGTCAGACGGGCGCGGCCCCGGGCGCGGCGGCGCGCCAGCACCTTGCGGCCATTAGCGGTGGACATACGCTTGCGGAACCCGTGCTCCTTTGGAACGCTGACGCTTTTTGGGCTGATAGGTACGAACCATTCTGATACACCTCCTGTATCGATTTCCAGCGGGAATTCCCGCCAACCACAACGGCCGAATTGCCCCGGCCGCGGTTGTCAAACATACACGCACCATGGCAGAAAGCCATGATTACATGAATGATATTATAGCGGAAAAGAATCCTCTGTGTCAACCTTAATTTTCACCTGGCAGGGGGGGGGTTGGGAGAGGAAAGCAACGCAAGATATTGTGGGGGATGGCTGTTTTTGCGGGGGGCTTTCAGATTGCTCTCAGGCTGTGCTTTGGGTGGAGGTTCTTTTTTCCGGCGCCGTTGGAACGGGCGGGAACCTGGCTTCCCAGCCGGGGCCCTATTTCTTTGAAGAAATAGGGGGAAAGAACACCAAGGGGAAGGAGGTTCCTTCCTTGGAACCCCATTCTCTGGTGGGAGGAATGGGGGAAGGTAGTTGGTCAGGTAGGGGCCTGGCCTGCGGCCTCCAAGACCAACGCCTCATGGCCCGCCCACCGGCTCGGGCGGGCGGGAGAAGTGGTTCGTTGACGGGAGGAAAAAAGTGGGAAACGAAATGGTTTTTCTCCTCCTTTTTCCCAAAGGGTACCTGTCCACGTCCCCAGCCCGCCCAGCCGGTGGGCGGGCCGCTACGGGCCTTTCGCTGGGAGGGCCGCAGGCCAGGTATCCTGTAAGAGGTACAGCCTCCCCCACACAACTCCACCAGAGAAGGGAGTCCAGAGGGAAGAACCTCTTCCCTCTGGGGTTCTTTCCCCCATTTCTTCCCAAGAAATGGGGCCCCGGCCGGTAGGCCAAGGTTCCCTGCCGTTCCAACGGCGTGGGTCATGGAACAACCTCCTCCCACAGCAAAAGAAACACCTGCTTGCCAAAAAAATAAGGAATCTGATATAATAAACTGATTTTTTATCGATTGTTCTGAAGGAAAGTCAACAGGTCCATGAAACCATGGGCCTATCTCGCCGTGGCAGGAGAACCCCGGCAGACGTTGGAACGAGAAAGAAGGAGGAAGCCCATGAACGGGGAATCCGGCCTGGGCAAGACCCACCTTCTGTACGCCATCGCCCACACCATCCATAAAAAATCATCCAGACTATAAAATTGTCTACATCCGGGGAGAGGACTTTTTACCAACGAGCTCATCCAGGACATTCGGGCAGGCAAGAACCAGGAGTTCCGGGACAAATACCGGTCGGCGGATGTCTTCCTCATGGACGACGTACAGTTCATCGCCGGCAAGGAGAGCTCCCAGGAGGAGATGTTCCATACCTTCAATACGCTCTACGAGGCCGGACGGCAGATCGTCTTTACCGCCGACCGTCCCCCCAAGGAGATGCTGCGCCTGGAGGACCGCCTGAAAACCCGGTTCGAGTGGGGCCTGTTGGCCCGTGGACATCCAGCCCCCCGGACTATGAGACCCGCGTGGCCATCATTAAAAACAAGGCCATCCGCATGGGGGTGGAGCTGCCGGAAGAGGTTCTCATCTATGTGGCGGAAAACATCACCTCCAACGTGCGCCAGATCGAGGGCACGGTCAATAAAATCCTGGCCTTCCGGGACCTTTTGGGCAGCAACGTGGACGCCAGCTCCGTCACCCGGGCGGTGCGGGACATGTTCAAGGAGACCTCGGACATCCTCCCCACCGCGGAGGTCATCATTGAAGAGGTGGGCAAGTTCTACGACATCGACCCCAACGCCGCACATGACCAAACTCTCCCTGAAGGACATCGGCAAGGAGTTCGACAACCGGGATCACACCACCATCCTCCACTCCATCGACCGGGTGGAGAAGCAATGCAAAACCGACCCGGAGACCAACGAGGTCATCAAGGACATCCGGGCCAACATCAACGAACGATATAACTGAAATTCCTCCCCTTTCCCCCAAAATATTCCACCGTATTTTGTGGATAAGTGGAACAAGCTGTGTGGACAAGGGGAAACTTTCCACAAAGGGAAAAAACTTGTCCCATTCTGTCCACGGAGCCATGTTGGGAAACAAGCCCTGTCATTCCTGGATTTTTTCGGGTTTTCCACAAAAAATTTCCCTACTGCTACTACTGCGACCTTTCTTTCCTGTTCTCCCTATTTTGCGGGGAAAATCGGGAAATGACGATTCCAACACGACAGGAGGTCTTTCCATGAAATTCAGCTGCGAAAAAGCACTGCTGCAAAACGCCATCCTCACCGCCTCCCGGGCTGTCTCCCCCAAGAGCACCATTCCCGCCTTAGAGGGACTCCTTCTGGAGGCCGAGGACTCCGGCACCGTCTTCCTCACCGGCTATAACCAGGAGACCGGCATCCGCTCCGCCATCCAGGCCGATGTCACCGAGGCCGGTTCCATGGTCCTCTCCGCCCGTCTCTTCGGTGAGATCGTCCGAAAGATGCCCGACGACACCTTGCTCTTTCAGGAAGAGGCCCTAAAGGTTCACATCGCCTGCGGCATGAGTGAATTCGACCTCATGGGCATCGACCCCGAGGACTTTCCCGAGCTGCCCACCGTGGAGTATCAAAACTCCCTGTCCATCCCGGAACAGACCCTCCGGGCCATGATCGGACAGACCCTGTTCGCGGTGAGCGACAACGAGAGCCGCCCCGTCCACACCGGCAGCCTCTTTGTGGTGGATGAGGAGGGACTCACCATGGTGGCGGTGGATGGATTCCGCCTGGCCCTACGCCGGGAGCCGGTGGCGGAGAAGAACGGGACCTTCGAGTTCGTCGTCCCCCGGGGCCTCCCTCAGCGAGGTGGAAAAGATCTGCCGGGAGACCGACGAGGCTGGTGGGCATCCACCAGGGCGCCCGGCATATCCTGTTTAAGATCGGCAGCACCATCCTCATCTCCCGGCGGCTGGAAGGGGAGTTCTTGGCTTGGCGGCAGGCCATTCCCCGAACAACCCCATCAAGGTTACCGCCAACACCAAGCAGCTGCTGGCCTGCATCGACCGGGTGTCCCTCATTGTCAGCGAGAAGCTCAAGAGCCCCCTGCGGTGCGTCATCGGAGAGGGGCGAGATTGACATGACCACCAAAACCGCCCTGGGCAACGCCCATGACTGCTGCCCGGTGGAGGGCAACGGAAACGGCCTGGAGATCGGGTTCAACAACAAGTACATGATGGATGCCCTGAAGGCGGCTCCCAAAGATCAAGTGACCCTGGAGCTGTCCAGCCCCATCACCCCCTGCATCATCGTCCCGGCGGAGGGAGTAGGAGAATTTCCTGTTCATGGTCCTCCCCGTCCGCCTCAAAGCAGATTTCTAAGCAAAATAACGGCGTCGTACTTCGCATCTCCCTTCCCTCCCTGCTTTCTCCTCCCAAAGGGTACCCGCCCAGCCGGTGGGCGGGCCGTTACCAGCGTTTCAACGAGAGGGCCGCAGGCCAGGTACCAAGTGAGAAGTACATCCTTCCCCCACACCACCCCACCAGAGAAGGGAGTCCAGAGGGAAGAACCTCTTCCCTCTGGGGTTTTTTCCCCATTTCTTCCCAAGAAATGGGGCCCCGGGCTGGGTAAGCCATTGTTCCCTGCCGTTCCAACGGCGGTGGAGAAAAAACCCACAATGCCCCCTGCCCGGGCAGGCCCCGTTCCCCGCCGTTCCAACGGCGCCGGAAAAACCGCAGAAAAGGCGATATCCCCCAAAGAAACCCAAAGACCCAAGGAGGCGCCCATGGAACCACAATCCGTTTCCATCACCACAGAATACATCAAGCTGGAGGCCCTGCTGAAGCTGGCCAACCTGGTCTCCAGCGGCGGAGAGGCCAAATGTCTCATCCAGGACGGTCAGGTGTCCGTAAACGGCCAGGTTTGCCGGATGCGGGGAAAGAAGCTGCGTCCCGGGGACCGGGTGGCCTTTGCCGGCCGGGAGCTCACAGTGCAATGAGGGTCTGCTCCATCTGCTTGGACGGATTTCGCAACTACACCAACTTTTCCGCTTCCTTTGACCCGGGGGTCAATGTGATCTGGGGAGAGAATGCCCAGGGAAAGACCAATCTTTTGGAGGCCATTGGCTTTCTCTCCTGGGCCCGGTCCCACCGGGCCCGGGGACCGGGAGCTCATCTCCTTTCAGCGGGATCAGGGGACCATCACAGCCCAGGTGGACAGCCGGGACCGGACCTTTCTCATTGAGGCCCAGCTGGCCCGGGGGCGCCGGCGGAAGCTTCTGGTGAACCGTGTGAAGCTGAAAACCGCGGCGGAGCTGACGGGGATTGTCCAGACGGTGCTGTTCTGCCCGGAGGATCTGGCGCTGATTAAATCGGGGGCGGCGGAGCGGCGGGCCTTTTGGACCACGCCATCTGCCAGCTTCGCCCCCGATATGGGGAGGCGCTGGCCCAATACCACAAGCTGCTGGACCACAAGACCCGGATTCTTCGGGATTGGGAGAAGAATCCCAGCTTGCTGGAGGTGCTGGAGGACTTCAACGAGGCCATGGCCCGGGCGGGGGCCCCTGCTCATTCACTACCGGGCCCACTTTGTGGGAAACTGGCCCCCCGGGCGGCCCAGATTCAGCGGGACTTTTCCGGGGACCGGGAGGAGCTGACCCTCTCTTACCAGACCGTGGGTACCGTCCGGAACCCCTTGGGGCCCACGGTGTCCATTTATGAGGACCTTCGGGCCCACCAGGACAGCCACCGCCGGGCGGAATTGGAGGCCCGGTCCTGCCTGTCCGGGCCCCACAAGGACGATCTGGCGGCCTGGATCGACGGGCAGCCCGCCCGGCAGTACGCCTCCCAGGGCCAGACCCGGACGGCGGCCCTCTCCCTCAAGCTGGCGGGCGGGGCTCTTTGAGGACGACACGGGACAGTGGCCGGTGCTCCTGTTGGACGACGTGCTCTCGGAGCTGGACGCCCGGCGGCAGGACTTTGTCCTGGACCGGATCACTGGGGGACAGGTGTTCATCACCAGCTGTGAGGCCCCGGCGGGGAGATTTCCCGGGGAAAATCCTCCATATTCACCAGGGCGCTTTGGTGGATTCGCCGAATTAAGAAAAATTCTCTCCTGTGTTGTACGAAAACGTCCTCCTTTCGCGGGGGGGACTGTGGTAAGATAGAGGAACCTTTTTGATTTTGTCACAGAAAGGCGGGTGGAAGCTATGTATCTGCACTTGGGGGCCTCGGTGGTCATCCCCCTGGGGGATGTGCTGGGGATTTTCGACCTGGACAATACCACTTCCTCCCGGGTGACCCGGGACTTTCTGGCCCGGGCCCAGCAGCCGGCCAGGTTGTCAGCGTGGGGGAGGACCTGCCCAAGTCTTTTCTCCTCTGCCGGAACCAGGCGGGCAGGGTCACCGTCTACCTCTCTCAGCTCTCCTCAGCCACCCTGCTCAGGCGGGTGGAGTCCGGCCGCTTTGAGACAATATAGCGCAGCAAGCCCCTTCGGCGAACAGAATTTCGCCGGCAGGGGAATTCCCTCTGGAGGTATCAAAAATGGATCAGTTGGAACAGAAAAACACCACCGCGGTGGAACATGAGTACGGGGCCTCGGAAATTCAGGTGCTGGAGGGCCTGGAGGCCGTCCGCAAGCGTCCGGGCATGTATATCGGCTCCACGTCCACCTCCGGCCTGCACCATCTGGTCTATGAGATCGTGGACAACGCCATCGACGAGGCCCTGGCCGGCTACTGCACCGAGATTCAGGTGGGGATCGAGCAGGGCAACATCATCCGGGTGGTGGACAATGGCCGGGGCATCCCCGTGGACATCCAGAAGCAGACAGGCAAACCCGCCCTGGAGGTGGTCTTTACCATCCTTCATGCGGGCGGAAAGTTCGGCGGAGGGGGCCTATAAGGTCTCCGGCGGCCTGCACGGCGTGGGCGCGAGCGTGGTCAACGCCCTGAGCGAGTGGCTGGAGGTGCGGGTCTACAAAGACGGGAAGATCTATGAGATGAAGTTTTCCCGCGGCAATGTGACCCAGCCCATGCAGATGGTGGGGGAGACCGACCGCACCGGTACGGAGGTGGTCTTTAAGCCCGACCCGGACATGTTCACCGAGGTGACGGAGTACAATTACGACACCCTCCATACCCGTATGCGGGAGGAGGCCTTCCTCAACGCCGGCCTGTCCATCACCATTGCCGACCGGCGGGGGGAGGAAGTGATCTCCGAGACCATGTGCTATGAGGGGGGTATCCGCGAGTTCGTGGCCTTCATCAACCGCAACAAGACCCCCATCCACGACGGCGTCATCTATATGGCCGGGTCCCGGGAGGACGCCATGGCGGAGGTCTCTCTCCAGTACAACGACGGATACAGCGAGGTCATGGTCTCCTTTGCCAACAACGTCCACACTCCGGAGGGCGGAATGCACGAGGAGGGCTTCAAACGGGCTCTGACCAACGCCCTGAACGCCTACGGCCGGAAGATCAAGCTGCTCAAGGATGACGAGAAGGTGAGCGGCGAGGATTACCGGGAGGGGCTCACCTGCATCATCTCCGTCAAGCTCACCGACGCCCAGTTTGAAGGCCAGACCAAGGCCAAGCTGGGCAACTCGGAAATCCGCACCCTGGTCAGCAGCATCGTTTCGGAGAAGCTGGAGGAGTTTTTGGAGGAGAACCCCGCCGTGGGCCGGGCCATCCTGGACAAGGCCCTCACCGCCGCCCGGGCCCGAGAGGCCGCCCGAAAAGCCCGGGAATCCGTCCGCCGGAAAACCGGGCTGGAGTCGGGACAGATGCCCGACAAGCTTCGGGACTGCAACGAACGGGACCCCTCCCTCCGGAGATCTACATCGTCGAGGGCGATTCCGCTGGCGGCTCCGCCACCCAGGGCCGGGACTCCCGCTTCCAGGCCATCCTCCCCCTGTGGGGCAAAATGCTCAACGTGGAAAAGGCCCGGGCTGACCGGGTCTATGGCAATGACAAACTCAGCCCCGTCATCACCGCCCTGGGGGCGGGGATCGGGGAGGAGTTTAACCCGGAAAAACTCCGCTACCACAAAATTGTCATCATGGCCGACGCCGATGTGGACGGCGCCCACATTCGGACCTTGCTGCTGACCTTCTTTTTTCCGGTTTATGCGCCCACTCATTGAGCAGGGGTATGTCTACTCCGCCGTGCCCCCTGTATAAGCTCACCCGAGGCAAGCAGCAGCGGGTGGCCTACTCCGACGAGGAACGGGACGCGGTGTCCGCCGAGATGCGGGGGACAACCCCAACGCCAAAATTGATATCAGCCGCTTTAAGGGCGCTGGGCGAAATGAACGCCCCATGAGCTGTGGGATACCACCATGAACCCGGAAACCCGTACCCTCCGGCGGATTACCCTGGAGGACGCGGTGAAGGCGGACGAAATCTTCACCATCCTCATGGGGGACAAGGTGGAGCCCCGAAAGGAGTTCATTGAGGAGAACGCCAAGTACGTGGTAAATTTGGATATTTGAGTTTGGAGACCTCCCTTGGGAACGGTCTGTGCATCGCCCACCCCAAAAGGGCATACACTACCTCCAGTCAAAAGGAAAGGAAACCAAACTACGCTTATGATGCTATCTTCCATTCTGTTTTTGGTGGCCGCCGCCCTGCTGCCCCCGCTGGTGCTGCTGCGGGTGGTCTACCAAATGGATAAACTGGACCGGGGGAGCCGGGAGCCCTGCTGTTGGCCCTGTTCTTTCGGGGGCTTTGGCCATGGTCCCCATCTTGGTGCTGGAGGTTGTGGCCGATCAGTTCATTGATTTTTCCCCTGGCGTCCCATCGTCTACCTCTTTCTGGCCTATTTTGTGGTGCCGGGATTCATTGAGGAGGGGGTCAAGTACCGGGTTCTTCTCCGGCGCACCTGGAATGAGCCCCATTTTAACCACCGGTTTGACGGCGTGGTGTACGGGGTCTTTGTCTCCCTGGGCTTTGCCGCGGTGGAGAATGTGCTGTATGTGCTCACCTCCGGCTTTTCCACGGCGGTGGTGCTGGGGGGCCATTTTCTCCATCCCGGGCCACGCCATGTTCGGCGTGGTCATGGGGGAGGCGATGAGCCGGGCAAAATGGCTGGAGGTCCATGGACAGCGGGAACAGGCCGGGGCGGCCCGGCGGCGGGCCTGGCTTCTGCCGGCGGTTCTCCACGGTCTGTATGACTTTTTGCTCGTGGGATTTGGCTGGATTTTTATGGATATTTCGCGGGGTTGGTGGTCTATGGGTCCGTCTGCTGCGGCAAAGCGCCCGGGAGGACGGGCCAATCAACCTGTGAGGCGGCCTGCCTCCGACAAGACCCATCCCCCGCCGCCGGGCGGCGGCAGTGAAGGAGTGAAACTATGGCAAAGAACAAAGACTACCGGCCGGAGGACATCGCTTTCCCGGACCAGGTCATCGTGGAGTCGGAGCTGGTCAAGGAGATGAAGGACAGCTACATTGACTACGCGGTGTCCGTCATTGTGGGCCGGGCCCTGCCGGATGTGCGCGACGGTCTCAAGCCCGTGCACCGGCGCATCCTCTACGCCATGTATGAAAGCGGTCTGACCTCGGATAAGCCCTTCAAAAAATCCGCCACCTGCGTGGGCGACGTGCTGGGCAAAATACCACCCCCACGGGACCAGTCGGTGTATGACGCCCTGGTCCGGCTGGCCCAGGACTTCTCCATGCGTTACCGGCTCATCGGACGGCCACGGCAACTTCGGTTCCATCGACGGCGACCCCCCGCGGCCTACCGTTACACCGAGGCCCGCATGTCCAAGCTGTCCGACGAGATGCTGCGGGACATTGAGAAGGACACGGTGGACTGGGACCCCAACTTCGACGAGAGCCGGAGGGAACCCCGGGTGCTTCCCTCCCGGTTCCCCAACCTGCTGGTCAACGGCTCCAGCGGCATCGCCGTGGGTATGGCCACCAACATCCCGCCCCACAACCTGCGGGAGGTCATCGACGCGGCCGTCTGTGTGCTGGACAACCCCGAGGCCACCCTAGCCGACCTGATGCAGTACGTGAAGGGGCCGGACTTTCCCACCAAGGGGGGATCATCATGGGCCGCGCGGGCATCCGGGCGGCCTACGCCACCGGCCGCGGCCGGGTGATCATCCGGGCCCGCACGGAGTTTGAGGAGTACGGCCGCGACCACGAGCGCACGCGCATTATCGTCACAGAGCTGCCGTATCAGGTGAACAAGCGCCAGCTCATCGCCGCAATAGCCGAGCAGGTGAAGGAAAAGCGCCTGGAGGGGATCTCCGACCTTCGGGACGAGTCGGACCGCAACGGCATGCGGGTCGTCATCGAGCTCAAGCGGGACGCCAACCCCAGGTGGTGCTGAACCGCCTGTTTGCCCAGACCCAGCTGCAGACCTCCTTCGCCATCAATATGCTGGCGCTGGTCAACAACCAGTCCCAGCCCCGCATCCTCTCCCTGCGCCACATCCTGGACGAATACATGGCCTTCCAGGAGGAGGTCATCGTCCGCCGCACCCGCTACGATCTGCGCAAGGCGCAGGAGCGGGCCCACCTGCTGGAGGGCCTGCTGATTGCCCAGGACAATATCGACGAGGTCATCAAGATCATTCGCCAGAGCTACGACAACGCCAAGGAAAAGTTGATGAACCGCTTCCACCTGGACGACGTCCAGGCCCAGGCCATCTGCGACATGCGCCTGATCGCCCTTCAGGGCCTGAACCGGGAGAAGCTCCAGGAGGAATACAACGAGCTGGAGAAGAAGATCGCCTGGTACCAGGAGCTGCTGTCCAACCGGGAGAAGCTGGTGGGTGTGATGAAGCAGGAGCTGCTGGAGATCCGGGACAAGTACGGCGACGAGCGCGTCACCGAGATCCAGGACGTGGAGGACGAGATCGACATCGAGGACCTCATCGAGGAGGAGGAGTGCGTCTTTACCCTCACCTCAGGCGGCTACATCAAGCGGACCCCCGCCTCCACCTACCGCGCCCAGAAGCGGGGCGGCAAGGGGGTCTCCGCCCAAAGCCTGCGGGAGGAGGACTATGTGGACACCGTGTTCACCGCCTCCACCCACGACAACATTCTCTTCTTCACCAGTTCCGGCCGGGTGTACAAGAAGAAGGGCTATCAGATCCCCGAGGCCGGCCGCACCGCCAAGGGAACCCATCTGAACAACATTTTCCAATTTGAGCCGGGAGAGCGGGTCACCGCCATGCTCCACGGCCGGGATTATGATGAGAACGGCTATCTGTTCATGGTCACCCGCAACGGCACGGTGAAGCGCACGGAGAAATCCGCCTTCCGAAACATCCGGGCGGCGGGCCTCCGGGGCCTCACCCTGGACCGAGCTCATTGCCGTGCTGGAGACCGACGGGAGGCCAATGTCCTCATCGCTACCCACGACGGCATGGCCATCTGCTTCCGGGAGACCGATGTCCGGCCCATGGGCCGGACGCGGTGGGGGTCCGGGGCATCAAGCTCCGGCCAGGAGACTATGTCATCGGCGGGGTGCTGGCCCAGCTGGGTACTACCCTGCTGGCCATTACGGAAAACGGCTATGGCAAGCGCACCCACATTGAGGGAGTACATCCGTTCCGGGGAGAACCCCAGCACCGGGGAGGCTTCGGCCTGAAGGGATACCAGATCACCGAAAAGACTGGCAAGGCCGCCGGGGTCAAGGTGGTGGAGGAGGACGACGACATCCTGCTCATCTCCGACGACGGCACCATCATCCGCATGGCCGCCGCCGATGTGAACCTGTACAGCCGCACCGCCCAGGGAGTCCGGGTGATGCGGGTGTCCGAGGGAACCAAGGTCATCTCCCTGGCCCGGGTTCCCCAGAGAATGAAGGGGAAACCCAGGAGGAGACATAAATGGAAAAAGAGTTTCGAAAGATCACCCTCACCTTTGGCATAATTATGGCCGTCCTGGGCGCTCTGGTGATCTGGCGCGGGGTGACAAAGATGATTCCCGTCACCGGCTGGGTCCATGGAGGACTGTTCACCCTGGGAGGCTTGTTCTTCTTCCTGGTGGGAGTGGCGCTGCTGGTGGTCCCGCCCTTGCGGGCCCGGCGGAAGAAAAAAGAACGCGGAGGAGCGGGAAAAAGCGTCATGAAGCAGGTGACCATCTACACCGACGGCGCCTGCTCCGGCAACCCCGGCCCAGGGGGCTGGGGGCGGTGCTCCTGTATGGGAGCCATCGAAAGGAGATTTCCGGCGGAGAGGCCCACACCACCAACAACCGCATGGAGCTCACCGCCGTGATCCAAGCACTGTCCCTGCTGAAGCAGCCCTGCGCCGTGGAGCTCTATTCCGACTCCAAGTATGTCGTCGACGCGCTGGAGAAGGGCTGGGCCCGGGGCTGGAAACAGCGGGGGCTGGGTGAAAAGCGACAAAAGCCCGCCCTGAACCCCGACCTGTGGGAGCAGCTGCTGGCCCTGACAGACCGGCACCAGCTGCGCTACCACTGGGTAAAAGGGCATGCGGAGAACCCCTACAACAACCGCTGTGACGAGATGGCCGTGGCGGAAAGCCGGAAGTTTAAGGCGTAACAGATGGAGGCAGCCCTCTGCAAGGGGCTGTCTCTTCCTGCGTAAAAATCCCTCTTGGCCCTGTTCGGGCCGGTGCGCCCGCCCCAGGGCGGCAAGAAAAAAGGAGAACCAATGAAGAAAAAAACCATTCTATTCGACTTGGACGGGACCCTGCTCCCCATGGACCAGGACGCCTTTACCCGTGGGTATTTCAAACTCCTGGCCCAAAAGCTGGCCCCCCACGGGTATGACCCGGCCGCTCTGGTGGACAATATCTGGGCCGGCACCGCCGCCATGGTGGGCAACGATGGCAAACGCACCAATGAGGCGGCCTTCTGGGATAGATTCGCCGCCCTGTATGGGGAGCAGGTCCGGGAGGACATCCCCCTGTTTGACGCCTTTTACCGGCAGGAGTTTCAGCAGGCCAAGGCTTTCTGCGGCTTTACCCCAAAAGCCCGGGCCGCAGTGGAGGCCTGCAAGGCCGCCGGCCATCGGGTGGCCCTGGCCACCAATCCCATCTTTCCGGCGGTGGCCACGGAGAGCCGCATCCGCTGGGCGGGGCTGGCCCCGGAGACCTTTGCATGGTACACCACCTATGAGAACATCGGCTACTGCAAGCCCAACCCCGATTATTACCGGGAGATTTTGCGGTATTTGGGCTGCCGGGCGGAGGACTGCCTGATGGTGGGCAACGATGTGGAGGAGGATATGATGGCCGCCCAGGCGGCGGGGCTGTCGGTCTTTCTGCTCACAGACTGCCTGCTCAACCGGAAAGAGAAGGACATCTCCTCCTATCCCCAGGGGATTTTGACGCACTGCTGGCCTTTGTGGAGGAGTGGGGCGGGGAAGCCTCCCTCTGATGGAACGGATGGAAAGAAAGGTTCTCCCCCAATTTCCTGGGAAATTGGGGAGAACCTTTTCGTTTTTTCTAAGTTTTCTCCGGAAAAGAGGGAAAAATGGGACTTATGAGATCCACTTTTCCACATCTTCCACGGAAAAGTCCACATGCAGCGCGGTGCTGATGCCCAGGCCCAGCACCCGGGAGAGGGTCTCCACCTCGCTGTCCACGTTTCGGGGGGTGACAAACCACTCGGCCCCCTCCTGACGGAAGAGGGCCGGGTCGAATCCCTCCTGCCCCGCCTGGTCCAGCAGGTCCAGGCAGAGGGTGGCCGCCTCCACCACCGTGGGTACACCCACGGCGATGACGGGAATCCCCAGGTGTTCCTCATCCAGGGCCATTCGGGCGTTGCCCACCCCGGAGCCGGGGACAATGCCGGTGTCAGAGACCTGGACCGTCCGGCACACCCCCTGCTCCTGCCGGCGGGCGGCCAGGGCGTCCACGGCGATGAGGCAGGCGGGCTTGAGCTTTTTCACCACCGCCCCGATGAGCTCGCCGCTCTCGATCCCCGTGGTCCCGGTGACCCCGGCGGCCAGCGCGGAGACCGGGCGGAGGGCGGAGAAGTCCTGGGGCATGGTCTGCACCAGGTGGCGGGTGACCAGGAGAAAGTCCGTGGCCCTGGGCCCGATGGCGTCGGGGTCACCCGGCGGTTGCCCAGGCCGGCCACCAGAACAGACCCCTGTTTGGGCAGGGTGGGCAGGGCTTCCAGCACCGCGGCCACCCCCCGGGCCGCCCGCAGAACCTCCTCCCGCTCCCGGGGCAGCTGGGGCAGCTCTAAGGTGAGATAGGTCCCCTTGGGCTTGCCCAGGGCGGCCTCCCCCCTCCCGATTGAGGATTTCCACCCGGGTGAGGGATAGCCAAAGACGGTGTCCTCCTGGGCCTTCACCCCGGCCAGACGGGTGGTCTGGCGCGGAACCCTCCGCCAGCTCCTTGGCCTCCAGGGCCAAATCAATTTTTCTGTCTTGGATCATGGGGCACTTCCTTCCGTCCCACCACCAGATATGGTGGGACAAGCAGATTCTAATCACTATCTTTAGCACTTTGCAAAAATTTATGTAAAAATTCAGATTTTTCTGGAAAAAAGGTTGCAATTTCAAGCGGGGTATGCTAAAATACATTCTCGCACAGAACTTTTGTGACAAAATGAATCAATCGGAGGAGGTGTTTGGTTTGCCGAATATCAAGTCTGCCAAGAAGCGCGTCCTGGTCAATCAGACAAAGGCCGCCAGAAACAAGGCCGCAAAGTCCGCCCTGAAGACTCAGCTGAAGTATTTTGATGCTGCTATCAACGAAGGCAACCGCAGCGAGGCCGATAAGAGATACAAGGAAGCTGTCAAGGCTGTGGATCAGGCTGCTGCCCGTGGTCTGATGCATAAGAACACCGCAGCCAACCGCAAGAGCAAGATGACCCTGCGGCTGAACAAGATTCCTCAGTAACGAGAAGGACTTACGGAAAACCGTCTGATTGGATCAGACGGTTTTTTTTTATTGGGCTTTTTCCGCCTTGGCGGCGGGAAAACCAGCATGAGACGGGTTCTCCGGTCCCAATCCGGGCATCCCATCTCTGTCTCCCCTCTCCCCACCATACCGCAGAAAGGACCGTATATGGATACTTCCGCAGACGCCTATTTTCCCGATCCACGCCCCCTGCCGCCTGGACAGCGGCGGCAGCTGTGGGTCCCGTCTGGCCATTCGGCTGGGGATTTTTTGTCCCTGGTTCTCTTCCTCTGCCTGGCGGGCCGCCCCTCTGCTCTCCCTGTGCATGCCCTTTGCCCCTGGCTCTTTTGGCCACCTGGTTGACCGAGCCATTGCTCCGGTTTTTCCACAGGCGGTGGAACATTCCCCGGGGCATAGGGGCCATTGTCCTGATTTTGCTCCTGGTGGGAGCTCTGGGTGGCCTAATGGCGGCTCTCATTTGGAAAGGCTGGAGTGAACTTTCCACCCTGTGGGGGGAAACTGGGACCAAGGCTGGAACGCCTTTCAGGAGACTTACTATCAGCTCAGCCATGCCCTGGACAAGTGGCTGGCCTATCTGCCCCAGCAGGTGCAGGACACCCTTTGGAATCTGTCGGACCGGCTGCTGGCCTGGCTGGAGGAATTTGTTTATAATCTGTTACCGAAGACCACCTCAGCGGTGCGGAGCATCTCCTCCTTTGTGCTGGCCTTTCTCTTTTTCCTGGTGGCCTGGTATTTTACCGCCGAGGATTATCCCAATCTCCGCCGGGTGGCCCGGGAGACCATTCCCCGGAGTGTCCGGCGCATCGGCGTACAGGCCCGGGGCGCTTTTTCCGCCGCCTTTGGGGGCTATCTCAAGGCGGAGATTCTGGTCTCCCTGGGGTGACGGGGATTCTTTTGGTGGGCTTTTTCCTGCTTCGGCAGCCCTATTGGGTGCTGCTGGCGGTGGCCCTGGGCATTTTGGACTTTATCCCCATTGTGGGGGCGGGGACGGTGATGGTCCCCTGGTCTGTCATTCTCCTGGTGCTGGGGGAGTGGAAGCGGGGCGTGGCCTTTCTGGCGGTGTGGGGGTTATCTGCCTCTTCCGCCGGATGATTGAGCCCAAGATCGTGGGGGACCAGACAGGGCTGCACCCCTGCTCTCCCTGCTGGCCATTTACGTGGGCATGAAGTTAGGGGGCGTGGTGGCGATGATCCTGGCCCCGGTTCTGCTGCTGATGCCCGGAACCTGTGGCGGGCGGGGATGTTCCACGCCACCGTCCGGGACCTCACCATGGCGGCCCGGGATATGGCGGCCATCCTCCATGGCAGACCGGAGGAGACAGACCCGCCAGAGCCCGAAAAACCCGGCGAAACCGTTCAAAAAATGGAGAAAGAAAGTTAAAAGTTTTTCTACTTCGATTTCACGAAATCTTCATAAATATCCGCTATACTGACCACAGTAAAAAGAGCACGGGGTCTTCCCTTGGGAGGGGCCTTTGCATCCTCAGAAAACAGGATGGACTGGAGGCATACTTATGGACTACTACGGCAACGACAACGGCAATCAGAACGGCGGCTATTCTCACGATCCCTTTGCTTCGGGAGATGGCCCCTCCTTTCAAGGCTCCGGCTTTCAGGGGCCAAACTTTGACGGGGGAAGTCCCCGGGGAAAAAAGCCCAGAAAGCCCTTGAGTGCCAGACAGAAAAGCACCTTAAAGGTCGTGGCCCTGTGTCTGGTGTGCGCCCTGGTGGGCGGTTTGGCCCATCCTGTGTACAATGCCGTCACCGGCGGAAATGGGACCACCATTTACACCGGCAACCGAACCCCCACCAAGGTGGACACCGCCGCAGTGAACACGGAGAAGGAACTGACCACCGCGAGATTTACGCCAAGTATGTCAGCTCCTGCGTGGGCATCACCGTGGACATCGTCAGCACCAACATCTTTGGCCAGACCGTCACCGGCGCGGCCGCCGGCTCCGGCTTTGTCATCACCGAGGACGGCTACATCCTCACCAACTATCACGTGGTTGAAGGCTCCAACTCCATCAAGGTGACCTTCTCTGACGGTAAGGAGTATACCGCCACCTATGTGGGCGGCGAGGAGGCCAACGACATCGCTGTCATCAAGGTGGAGGCCACCGGCCTGACCCCCGTGGTCATTGGCAGCTCCAGCGACATGCTGGTGGGGGAGCAGGTCACCACCATCGGCAACCCCTTGGGAGAGCTGACCTTCTCGGAGACCACCGGCATCATCTCCGCCCTGGACCGCACCATTACCATGAGTGACGGCAACAAGATGAACATGATCCAGACCGACACCGCCATCAACCCGGGCAACTCCGGCGGGCCGCTGTTCAACATGTACGGCGAGGTCATCGGCATTGTCTCGGCCAAGTATTCCTCCAGCGCCAGTTCCTCCTCAGCCTCGGTAGAGGGTCTGGGCTTCGCCATCCCCATGGATGACGTGGCGGACATGGTTTCGGAGCTGGTCACCAATGGCTACGTCACCGGCAAGCCTCTCATGGGCATCTCCGTGGGCGACGTGGCTGAGGATGTGCAGGCCTACGGCGTCCCGGCCGGCGCGGCGGTGAAAGTGGTCACCCCCGGCCTGTGCGGGGAGAAAGCCGGCCTGCAAGAGGGTGATATCATCACCAAGATCAACGACACAGAGGTGGCCTCGGGGAATGACCTCATCACCGCCAAGGACAACTACAAGCCTGGGGACACGGTGAATCTCACGGTCTATCGGGATGGAAAAACCATCACCGTGAAGCTGACCTTGGAGGAGTCCACCCCGGAAAAAACAGCCCAACAGGACCAAGCCCAGAAGGAATATGAAGAACAGCAGCAGCAACAGTTGCAGCAAGAGCAGCAGCAAGGCAGCGGCGGCTGGCCTTTCGGCGGCTTTGGGTACTGATTCTATACATTGTGTGTTCAACAACAAAATAGCATCACCAAACCACCTGGGGCGGCCCTTTGATCAGGGCCGCCCCAGGTGGCATTTTTTCAGCATACAGAACATAGGGATTCGTTAGCTTCCAACAAAAGTCTGAACATGATAGTATAGAAGAAGGGTCAACGTATTGGTGTCAGCATCCCAGGCACCATGCCAGTCATCTTGATACCAGCTGCCCTGGGGCTGACTGTCCGGGTGACTGAGATCACAAACCGGGATCATCACTTCTCCATACAGAGCGCGGGCTGGAGTATGAAACTGTCTGGCAAGACCGGATTCGGTGACATACCCAGTATCCCCCATGCGGTAGTCAAAAAAGGCACAGGTCTGGGAGATCATACTAATGCAATAGATCTGCTGAATGGGCCACCACATTTCCGAGTAAGGGTCGTTGATGTTCCAGAGGGGGTTATTGGTGTGCTCGGTGCCATGGTCTTTTATCAGGCGCCTTTCCACATCATAGATGTCTTTGATGGAGGCATAGACCACGTTGTCCACGATTTGGAGCTGAATTTCGTCCGTCTCCTCTTCCCATAGGACGGTTCCTTCCTCTGCGTACTGCACCACAAGCTGTATCTCCGGATTCAGCCCCTGCTCCATCTCATGGAGCATCCGCTGAATCATCACCACCGCCTCGGCCCGGGTGGAGGTCTGGTTGGGACGGAAGGTGTTGTCGGGGTAGCCCTCCAGGATGCCGGCCTGGACCGCCTCATGGACATACCCCTTCATCCAGTCCAGAATCTCGGCGTTGTCCGCGAAGGGGAGGTCTTCTCCCGCATACTGGTTGGCCGGATAGACCAGGCCCAGGGCCCGGTCGGTCATCAGGGCGATTTCGTACCGGGCGATCTCCTTTTCCGGCCGGAAGTTTTTGCCGTTGTAGTCATCGGGCACCACCATGCCGGAGTAAAGGGCGGCGTCCGTCCAGCCCTGGGTGGTCAGCCAATGGCCGTCCATGTCGTTGAGGATGGGGACATACTTTTTTTTCCGAATACCGGCCATCCTTTGTGGTTGCGGCTCTGTCATCCAAGCCACCGTCTCGCTGTCCGGGGTCAGATGGATGGCGTCCAGCAGGAGCTTGGTGAACTCCGCCCGGGTGATGGTCTTTTTCCGGCTGGAAGCTGCCATCGGGATAGCCGTCTACCCACCCGGCGGCCACTGCCTCCTGAATTTCCTTCTGGGCCCAGTGGCCCTGTACATCCCATAGAGGGTTGCCGCTGCCTGGGGAAGCCGCCGCCGCAGGGATCAGCAAGGTGACCGCCAGCAGGGCGCATACCATTTGCCGCATTGGTTTCATAGGAATCTCTCCTTTCTTTTCTTTCGTCCGGCAGGACGTCCTATATAAACTAAGACGGATTTCCGGTGGAAATGCAAGGGGTTTTTCAAATTTTTTTTGCCTGGCTGCCTCAAATTTTCAAAAAACTATGCACAAAAACCCTTCTCTTGTGGAAAAAGGGCGAGAGAACCGGCGGCGCCAGGGGGGAAAGAGGAAAAATCGGCGCGCTCCCTTGACGCAGGCGGGAAAAGCTGATAGAATACCCCGATGTAAGAGGCTGTGACCGGGAAGAGTACCCCCCACTTCCCCCGCCCAAGAGAGGAGCCGGACGGTGCAAGGCTCTGGCGGTGGTGGAGGGAAGGCGCCCGTAAGCCGCGGGGAGGCAATGCCCCGCCGGTTCCCCGCCGTTATCGGGTTCGAGTGCGGGCCGCGTTCTTTTTTCGGCCCGAATTCAGGTGGTACCACGGAGAACCTCCGCCCTGAGCTTTCCGCTCAGGGCGTTTTTTTGTCCCCAAAGACTGCCCCATTTTCCCGTAAATTACAAACGAAGGAGTTTGACAGGATATGAAAAATACCGACAAGACCATGGAAAAGATCGTGGCCCTGTGCAAGGGCCGGGGTTTTGTATTCTCCGGCAGCGAGATCTACGGCGGTCTGGCCAACACCTGGGACTACGGCCCTCCTGGGTGTGGAGCTGAAAAACAATGTGAAAAAGGCATGGTGGAAGAAGTTCGTTCAGGAGAACCCCTACAACGTGGGCCTGGACGCCGCCATCTTGATGAATCCCCAGGTGTGGGTGGCCTCCGGCCATGTGGGCGGGCTTCTCCCCCTGATGGACTGTAAGGAGTGCAAGGAACGCTTCCGCGCCGACAAGGTCATCGAGGATTGGTGCCACGAGAACAACTATGACCTGGGCCACAGCGTGGACGCCATGAGCCAGGCCCAGATGAAGGCGTTTGTGGAGGAGCACAACATCTGCTGCCCCACCTGCGGCAAGCACAACTGGACGGACATTCGCCAGTTCAACCTGATGTTCAAGACCTTCCAGGGAGTCACGGAGGACGCGAAAAACACCGTCTACCTGCGGCCGGAGACGGCCCAGGGCATCTTCGTCAACTTCCAGAACGTGCAGCGCACCACCCGCCGGAAGCTCCCTTCGGCGTATGCCAGATCGGCAAGTCCTTCCGCAACGAGATCACCCCGGGCAACTTCACCTTCCGCACCCGGGAGTTTGAGCAGATGGAGCTGGAGTTCTTCTGCAAGCCCGGCAGCGAGTTGGACTGGTTTGCCTACTGGAAAGACTTCTGCCACAAGTGGCTGCTGGAGCTGGGCATGCGGGAGGAGAACCTCCGCCTGCGGGACCACGAGCCCGAGGAGCTCTCCCACTACTCCAACGCCACCACCGACTTTGAGTTTGCCTTCCCCTTCGGCTGGGGTGAGCTGTGGGGGTGGCCTCCCGGACCAACTACGATCTGAACGCCCACCAGAACACCTCCGGCAAGGATCAGACCTACTTCGACCAGGAGACCGGCGGAGCACTACATCCCCTACGTCATCGAGCCCTCTCTGGGCGCAGACCGTGTCACCCTGGCCTTCCTGGTGGACGCCTATGACGAGGAGGTGGTGGGACAGGACAAGAACGGCAAGGACGATGTCCGCACCGTGCTCCGCCTCCACCCCGCTCTGGCCCCCTTCAAGTGCGCGGTGCTCCCCTGTCCAAGAAGCTGGGCCCCGCCGCCCAGGAGATCCAGCAGATGCTGGCCAAGGACTTCATGGTAGACTACGACGACGCCGGTTCCATCGGCAAGCGCTACCGCCGCGAGGACGAGATCGGCACCCCCCTGTGCGTCACCGTGGACTTCCAGACCGTGGGCGACGACAAGACCCCCGCCGACGGCTGCGTCACCGTCCGGGACCGGGACACGATGGAACAGGTCCGCCTGCCCATTGACCAGTTGAAGGCATATCTCCAGGAAAAGATGGCGTTCTGAGAAAAAATTAAAAAAAGTTAACGATTTCCTCTTGCATTTTTTTCACAATTTGCGTCTAAATAAAATAGTCCCTGCTGAATGAGCAAATTTTCTGGGGGTGGGAGCCGGCTGTTTCTTCGTGCCGGTTTCCGCCCCCGGGGTGTTATTATTCTGCCCGGCGGGTCCTTGATGCCCAAGCAAGGAGGTTTTCATGAAACAGACAGACAAAGCTTTGGACAAAAAATCGGCCCGGCCAGGAGCAGGGCCTCTCTTCTGGCAGTGTTTTGCCCGGAACTGGCTGTACAGCCGGGACCTGCCCGGTCTGCGGCCCTATCTCTATATCATCCCCTTCTTCCTGGCCTATTTGGTGCTGGATTTCTCCCCTGCGGTTTACCTACCGGGGCATGGGCATTGTGGGGGTCAAATACCTCCCGGCGGGGTTGTTCACCCTGGGCTGGGCACTGGTTTTCGCGGGGCTGGTGTTCTTCCTGCCCAAGGTGCCCCGGTGGTTTGTCCGGTGCGTGCCCCCTGGTGACCTTTGTGGTGCTGGCCATCACCCACAGCGGGTTTATGAGTGCCTTTCGAAAGTTCTTCTCCTTTTCTTCCCTCTCCTTTGGGGGGGACGGGGAGCTTTGTGGACGCCTCATATATCACCATCAACTGGAAGGTCATCGCCGGTTCGGCCATCGCGGTGCTGCTGATGATGATCTCCGGGCGGCTGCTGAAGGTCATCCCCCCCCCAAGCCCGTCAAGGGGTCTGTGCTGGCCGGGGTGCTGGCCTGCCTGGTGGGGGCAGGACTGGTGGCCTTCACCCACATCCATTACTTCCCTGTGGTGGACCGGATGATCTGGGAGACCTCCCCCCCGGGAGAACCAGCGCATGGCCTACCATGAGTTCAACGACACCACCAACGCCCTGATGGTCAGCGGTCTGTATCAGTACACCGTCCGGGACCTGGGGCGGCTGCTCTTCCCCAAGACACCATGACCGACGGGGATCGGCAGCAGATAGACGACTATGTGGCCGAGTATGAGGCCGCCCAGAAGGACAACGCCTATACCGGCCTGCTGGCGGGGAAAAACGTCATAATGGTCCAGCTGGAGGCCATTGACACCTGGATGCTCCAGGAGGCCTACATGCCCAACCTGGCCAAGCTGAAGTCCGAGGGGCTGGTGTTTACCAACCATTACACCCCCGGCCTACATCTCCGCCGGCACCTTCAACACCGAGTTTATGACCAACAGCGGCCTGCTGCCGGCCACCGGGGGCATCTCCACCTCGGTGTATACTGAGAATGCTTTCCCCTACTCCATGGCCAATCTCTTCCGCCAGGCGGGTACACGGCCCGCTCCTTCCACAACAGCGACGGGCAGGTGTATGACCGGGGCCTCATCCACCCCAATCTGGGCTATGAGAAGTACTATGGGGGCTACGACATGCAGATGGAGAGCTACCAGCTGGACCGCCATCTCATCAACGGCTTTGACGAGATGACCGAGGGGGACCCCTTCTATTCCTTCGTCATCACCTACTCCGCCCACGGCCCCTACGGGGAGGAAAACGGTGTTTACCAAGCCCATGCGGAGGAGGCCCAGGCCGCGGCCCAGCGCACCGGCGGCAACTATGTCTACGCGGTGGCGGGGGCCATGGAGACCGATCTGTTCATCGGCGAGCTGGTGGACCGCCTGACCCAGGAGGGCCTGCTGGAGGACACGGTGCTGATCTTCTACGCCGACCACTATGATTACTACATGATGGATGACCAACTGAACATGCAGATCAAAGGGAGTGGACAACGGAAATCTGCTCCAACACACCGACTTTTTCATCTGGTCAGCGGACTTAGCGCCCACCCAGATTGACAAGGTGACCTCCAGCCTGGACGTGCTGCCCACGGTGGCCAACCTCTTTGGCCTGGATACCAGCGGAGCCTTCCTGGCCGGCCACGACGGTCTGGGGACCAGGGAGGGTATGTCTTCTTCTCCGGCGGCAGCTGGTATGACGGGACCACCTACTGGTCCAGCAAGAATGGAGGCGCCGGGGATGAGGCGCGCTCGGCGGAGATCAACCGTATCACCACCCTCAGCAACCGGGTGCTGGCGGGAAATTACTACGGGACAGCGGAGCAATCCCCCCTGAAAGAGGAGACAAACAAGCGATGCAAACCAAGAAATCCAAACGAATCTTGCCCCGCTCCGCGGTGCTGACGCTTTTGCTGCTGGTGGCGGCGGGGCTGTCCATCAGCGCCTTTTCCCCTGGCCCTGTCGGGGTGGAACGGAGTCAGCTGGGCGGGCAATCCCACCCTGTTTTTCTGGAACACCCTGCCGGTGTTTCTCCTGCTGGGCCTGATTTGGCTGGCCTCCGGGCAGGCCTGGCTGGCCTGCCTGGTGACGGGGGCGCTGATCTTCCTCCTCACCGGCGCCAACTACTTCAAGGTGATGTTTCGGGATGACCCCCCCATGCTCTGGGAGGACCTGTTCCGCATGCGGGAGGGCCTCCAGATGTCTGACCAATATCAGGTGGCGCTGACCCCTATGATGTTCCTGTGGATCGGAGTCATTGTGGCTGCCACAGTGGTTCTCTTCTTCTTCCTGGCCGGGGCCGGCCCAAGGCCACCCTGCGCCTGCTGGCCCTGACAGCAGTGGGGATGGTGAGCCTGGTTTGTTTTGACTACATTTACCCCGACGATCAGCGGTACACCGCCCTGGCGGGGGGAGCATGCCCAGGACGAGCGGGAGGCCTATGCCGCCACGGGGGTGGTCTATCCCTTTTTCCACAGCGCGGGGGATTACCTGTCCTCTTCCAGTTCCTATGACGAGCGGGCCGCCCGCCAGACCTACAACCAGTATACCGACGGGGTCATTCCCCCGGAGAAAAAGGTCAACCTGATCTCCATTCAGATGGAGGCCTTTGCCGACCTCTCCCTGTACGACATCGGCGGCCTGTCCCCGGAGGTCTACCGGGACTTCCACGAGCTCCAGGCCGAGAGCTATTCCGGCACCCTCATCACCGACATCTTCGCCGGGGGCACCACCGAGACCGAGTGGGCTGTCCTCACCGGGGGCAACCAGCACGGGGATTTTAAGACCAAGACCGATTCCGTGGCCTGGTACCTGAAGAGCCAGGGCTACACCGCCAACGGCTCCCACCCCTGCCGGGACTGGTTCTATGACCGCAAGCACGTCAACCCCAACCTGGGGCTGGACGACTACCTCTTCACGGACAACTACTACTACCAGTTCATTGAGGAAGGGGAGGACGTGGCCTATGACGAGGTCTTCTTCCCCGATCTCCAGCAGCGTCTGACAGAGTATTTCAACACCAACGACGCCCCTCTGTTCTCCTTCAATGTGACCTACCAGGGCCACGGTCCCTACAACATGGAGAGGACCTACTGGGGGGGACAGCTACTGCACCGGGGACTATTCCCAGTCCACCCTCAACGCCCTGAACAACTACTTCTACTTAGTCCAGGACAGCTCGGCCTACATGAAGTCTTTCACCCAGTACCTGGACAGCCTGGACGAGCCGGTGGTCCTCCTCCTCCTCTACAGGGGACCACAAACCCTGGATGGGCAACCACGGGGTGATCTACGAGGGCATGGGCATCAGCCTGGACACCACCACGGAGGAGGGCTTCCGCAATTACTACTCCACCTGGTACATGATCTGGGGCAACCAGGCCGCCAAGGATCTGCTGGGCCAGGACTTCCAGGGCCAGGGGCCCGACCTGTCCCCCCCTGCTTTTTTTGATGAATGAGGTCTTTTGAGCTCATCGGCTGGGAGGGGGTCGGCCTACATGCAGGCCCAGCGGGAGACCGCCCACACCCTCCCCGTCCTCCACACCACCGGCTGGGCGGAGGAGAACGGCGTGCTCACCCCCCCCCCTCTCCCCGGCCCAGGCCCGGATGGAGGAATTCAGAATCTGTCCACCTATGACCGGACCCGGTTTGAGTGAGTCCGAAGGGGAAAGAAGTTCACAAAGCAAGGGAAAAAACCGGAAATGCCCCGGGATTTCCCAGGAAAAAAGGAAAAAAAAACCTCCCTTATCCCTTGTGATAAGGGGAGGTTTTGTGTTATCCTGTAATATGTATTGTTATTTGCATTTTTCTTTCTTCGCCCCGCCGGGGCACGGAAGTAAGGATAGAAAATTTCCCGAACCGAGGTCCCAATCATGAAATACCAGCAGTGGAACATCGCACAGCGGTCCCAGGGAGGCCTATAAAGCCATGGAACGGCAGGGGGTCCCCACCCTGGTGGCCGCCACTCTCTGTGCGGGGATGACCGACTTGGCAGAGGCCAAGGGTCTCCTCTCCAGCGGGGAGGACCAGCTTCAGGACCCTTCCTGATGAAAGACATGAACCTGGCCACCGCCCGGATTGGCCGCGCCCTGCGCAACGGGGAGAAGATCGCAGTCTACGGCGACTACGACGTGGGCGGCATCACCTCCACCTGTCTGCTCACCCATTATCTCCGCGCCCAGGGCGGTGACGTGTGCTACTACATCCCCAACCGCCTGTCCGAGGGCTACGGGGTCAACCGGGAGGCGGTGGAGGAACTGGCCCGGCAGGGGGTGCGCCTGATGATTACCGTGGACTGCGGCATCACCGCCGTGGAGGAGGTGGCCTACGCCAGCGGCCTGGGCATAGATGTGATTATCACCGACCACCACGAGTGCAAGGAGCGGCTCCCGCCGCCGTGGCGGTGGTGGACCCCACCGGAAGGACTGCCCCTATCCCTTCAGGGATCTGGCCGGGGTGGGGGTGGCCCCTGAAACTGGTGATGGCCCTGGGGGGAAAAGCGGTACCGCGCCCTCTTCCAGGAGTACGCCGACCTGGCCGCCGTGGGCACCGTGGCCGACGTGATGAAGCTTTTGGGGAGAACCGCACCATTGTCCGGGTGGGCCTGAACCACCTGAAAAAAACCCGCCGCCGTGGGCTGTACGCCCCCTCATGGTGGAGGCGGGCACCCTGAACCGGGCCATCACCTCCACCACCGTGGGCTACTGTCTCTCCCCGGATCAACGCCGCCGGCCGGATGGGCCGGGCGGTGACCGCGGCGGGGAGCTCATCCCTCACCGAGGACAACAGCCAGGCCGAGCTGCTGGCCCACGAGCTGTGTGAGCTCAACCGCCAGCGTCAGGCGGTGGAGCTGGAGATTTTCAACCAGTGCCTGGCCCTGCTGGCCGGCCGGAAGCAGTATGACTGCCTGGTGCTGGCGGACAAGGCCTGGCACCAGGGGTGGTGGGCATCGTGGCCTCCCGCCTGGCCGAGCAGTACGCCTGCCCGGTGTTTATGATCTGCCTCCAGGACGACGGCAAGGGGAAGGGCTCCTGCCGGTCCTACGGCGGGTTCAACCTCTTTTGCGCCCTGGAGCGGTGCGCCGACCTGCTGGAGGGCTACGGCGGCCACGCGCCCTGGCCGCGGGCTTCACCATTCAGGAGGAGAACATCCCCGCCTTCCGGGCCCGGATGGAGGAGATCGTCCGCCAGGACACCGGGGGAGAGGAGATGGTCTCCACCCTGCAGATCGACGGGGAGATTGAGAACACCGCCCTGCTCACCGTGGAGGAGGTGGAGGCCCTGTCCATGCTGGAGCCCTACGGGGCGGGCAATCCCAAGCCCGTGTTTTCCCTGTCGGGGGTTACCATCACCTGCATGTCCGACGTGGGGGGCGGACGCCACCTGAAAATGCGGGCCAGCCGGGACGGGCGGACGGTGGACATGATCTTTTTCTCCGTCACCCGGGCCAAGTCGGGGGGCTCACCGTGGGGACCGGGCCGACGTGGCTTTCTACCCCCAGATCAACGAGTACCGGGGCTCCCGCTCCGTGCAGCTCCACCTGGTGGACCTGCGCCCGGCTTACTCGGCCCAGCAGCTCAATGAGCAGGCCCTGTACCGGAAGTACAGCCGGGGAGAGCCTCTCCCCCCCCGAGGCCCGGATGATGATTCCCCAGCGGGAGGAGTTTGCCGCCGTGTGGCGCTATTTGGCCAACCGGGACGGGGAGGTGGTGGAGGTGCCCGCCAGCCTGGCCCGGAAGGTGGCCCAGGAGGGGGGACCTGTGGGAGTCCACCCTGCACACCATGATTTGCCTGGAGGTCCTGGAGAGCTTTGACCTGGTCACCCTCCGTCCCGAGGGAGGGGGGGCGCCCCTTCGGATTCGCTTGCAGAAGCGACGAGGAAAGGCAAGGTGGCCCTGTACCAGGCCCCCATTATTCAAAAAGCTCCAGGCCATTGCCTGGGGAGAAGAGAGAAGAAGTCATTTGAGCTCATAAGGGGCGCGGCACACGTCCCGGAGCCAGTGCCTCTGCAGGCCGGCGCCCGCCGGGAGGAAAGGGATGGCCTATGGAAGACAAGCTGGAGGCTCGTTTTCAGGAGCTGGAAGAGAAACTGAAGAATCTCACACAGGAGGACCGGGCCCGGGTCAGGGACGCCTTTTGACTACGCCCGCAGCCACCATGAGGGGCAGCTGCGGAAGGACGGCTCCCCTATATCACCCACCCCTGGAGGTGGCCCACCTGGTGGCGGAGCTGGGACTGGACGCGGACTCCATCATGGCCGCCCTTCTCCACGACACCATTGAGGACACCGACGCCACCCACGAGGAGGTGGCCAAGCGGTTCAGCGAGACCGTGGCCGACCTGGTGGAGGGGTCACCAAGCTGACCAAGGTGAAGTACACCTCCACCGAGGAAAAGCAGATGGAGAACCTGCGCAAGATGCTCATGGCCATGGCCAAGGACGTCCGGGTGATCCTGATCAAGATCTGCGACCGGGTCCACAACATCCGCACCCTGGAGTACCAGACAGAGAAAAAGCAGCGGGAGAAGTCTCTGGAGACCATGGAGATCTACGCGCCCATCGCCCACCGCCTGGGCATGCAGAAGCTGAAGTGGGAGCTGGAGGACCTGTCCCTGAAGTATCTGGACCCCATCGGCTACCAGGAGATCGCCGACGAGCTGGACCGCCAGGCCAAGGCCCACGCGGCCTTTATGGAGCACATCCAGGAGGAGATCACCACCCGCCTGGAGAAGGAGGGCATCAAGTGCACGGTCTACGGCCGGGTGAAGCACACCTATTCCATCTACCGCAAGATGTTCGCCCAGAACAAGACAAGCTCAGGACGAGATCTTCGACCTGTACGCGTTCCGGGTGATTGTGGACGATATTTTTACCTGTTACCGGGTCCTGGGGACATCCACGACCTGTTCAAGCCGGTGCTGGGCCGGTTCAAGGACTATATTGGCACCCCCAAGCCCAACATGTACCAGTCCCTGCACACCACGGTCATCGGCCGGGAGGGGCATCCCCTTGAGATCCAGATCCGCACCTGGGAGATGCACCGCGCGGCGGAATTCGGCGTGGCCGCGCACTGGAAGTACAAGCAGGGCATGGCCAACGCCAAGCTGGGCACTGAGGAGGACTTCGCCTGGGTCCGCCGCCTGCTGGAGAGCCAGCAGGACACCGAGGCCGAGGGAGTATATCCGCACCCCCTGAAGGTGGACCTCTTTGCCGACGAGGTCTTTGTCTTTACCCCCCAACGCCGATGTGATCAACCTGCCCGCCGGGGCCACCCCCATCGACTTCGCCTATGCCATCCACTCCGCCGTGGGCAACTCCATGACCGGGGCCAAGGTGAACGGGCGGATCGTGGGCTTTGACTACCAGCTGAAATCCGGGGAGATTGTGGAGGTCATCACCTCCAAAAACGCCAAGGGTCCCAGCCGGGACTGGATGAAGCGGTGCTGCTGGGGGTGGGCTGAGGACACCCAGGACTTTTCGCGGCGGACAAAATCTGCGGCTGCCGGTCTTTGAGGACGAAAACGGCAAGATGAACCGCAATCTGATGGGGCCGGAGGCTGCTGGTGGTCAGCCAGTTCACCCTCTACGCCGATTTAATCCCCAATAGGCCCGGCCCAGGCGCAAAAGCCGACTTCCATCCCACTCACGACGCAGTTCCTGAATGAAAGCTCGGCTTCCAGGTGGAGCACGCGGATATGCAGGTGACAGTCCTGTGACAGACCGGTCACCCTGCGACTCAGGCGGACCGGCATGGTCCCGCTGATCGCGGCGGACATGAAGTGGAATCCCCGACGGTGGTCCAGCTTGTTATCTGCTCTGGGATGAGAGGCAGCCGGCAACGCCGCCGCCTGTGGACCCCGGCGGCGCGCCGACCTGATTCTGGTACAAGATCAAACAGGAAAAGCTGGATGTGAAATGATCCTGCGGCCATTTGACCATGTGATGGGGGTGCCACCTTGGCTGCCTACCCCGATCACTGCCGGTATCACCGGACCGACTATCCGGAGGCCGGGACGGGGGGCCAGTTCGGCGCTACCGGATAGGTGTCCTCCGTACGAGTTCTACGACCGGGGGACACGGTGGGCGTGGGCGAACTGAGGCATCGACGTGCTGCACACCCGGGCCACCCCGGCTCAGTGCCTGCGGTGGAGGACGTGCTGCTCACCGAGACACCCCTGTTCTGCGGCTCACTGCGACGCAAACTTCCCCAGGGGCAGCTATGCCGACATGCAGCGCTCCCTGAAGCGGCTGGCCGACCTGCCCGGCAACACCAGCGGGTCTACCCGGCCACGAGGGGCTCCACCACCCTGTGGGCCTGGCGAGTATAACCCCACCGTACGGCGTCAGCGAGGCGCCGACTAGAAGATTGCGACATAAGTTTACCGAATCCGGCGAGCTCGCCGGACCGCGAAGGGAGCCGAACGATGTTGAAGTGGTATTCGGCGCGACGGCGCCTGCGGCAGAGAAATATGCCCAGCACTACACGGCGAGGGGCCATACCGGCCGGCTACTCCGGTCATCTTCTCCCAGGAGGACGGCGACACCGGCAGAGATCCGAGGCGGCGGCCAGCCCAGCGCCGGGCGGAGAGGCGGAGCGGCTGGCCTGGGGTGAGCCGTTCCCCTGGGGGCAGCCACGGCAGACGTGCTGGGCACTCCACAGAACACTCAGCGCCGAGGTTTCATCTCCGAAGGGGTCCCCCGGGCCCAAGCGCCGCGCCGCCCTGCTGGAGCAGTTTGGCTTCGTGTCCCAGGAGGATATGGAGGCCGACGTCGAAAAACTGATGGCCAGGCACGCTGGAGCGCGTTCTGGCAGAGAAGCGCCCGGGGGGAGGACATCCGGGTGTGGTACAGCCAGGCCCCCCGACAACGGCCTCTTACTGGCTCATGGGCGCCTGGAGGCAGTGGAATGCCGGCAAGTGCTGATCGGCATGGCGCCGCC
>VOFF01000423.1_pt1 | contig 92000 bp, 108 predicted proteins | sample 5384061 | NCBI WGS metagenome assembly VOFF01 (sample SAMN12384725, study PRJNA508395) | human gut metagenome | isolation source: healthy gut E | host: Homo sapiens | reverse complement strand
GCCGTATATCCACCTGTTTGGCGGCTTCTCTTACCATTTCTTCCTCCTCGCGCAGTATGGTGAGGGGGTAGGTTGAGCCTGCCATTTGCAGGTTTATCTTTATTTTATCGTTCATACATCTCGTTATTCATTCAACAAAGCGATGCATTTATCGACTTCACGCACTAATTTGGACAATCGCAGTTTCGTCTCTTTTACGTCGCTGCCGTTAAGGCTGATTGTCATTGCTGTTTTTAGGTTCGTATAGTCATCTTCCAAAGCTTCATATTCAGCATGTACCTGTTCGCATTCTTCTTGTTTGTTTTTTAGAAGTTGCTTTAGTTCAGCATTTTCGCGCCTCAATTCGTCATGTAAAAAGACTAAATGACGCAGTCTCGCTTCAAAGGTACTTAAGGGCTTGTCGGGCGGTGCCTAAAAACTAATTCTTGCAAGAAATCCACGGCACTGCGATAAACTATATTTTCCTTGCATATTATTATTCATACAATAATTATTATAGTTTCTTGTTGTAAGAAAGAAATATAACTATTGTAGGAAACTTTTATATCTGTTGTACGAATAATAATATGCAAGGAAAAATATTAGTTTATCGCAGTGCCGGGATTAGTTTCCTGCAAGGTCGGGATTAGTTGGTTATAGTTGCGGAATTAATTCTTTTTGGAGCGAATTTTAATCAAAGTCAGGAGAACCGATACGCGGACTATCACCATTCCCCTCTTTCAGTTGGAGGAGGGGTGCCCAGAGGGCGGGGTGGTAGGTGAGAAAAAGTCCCTTATTCCTATTAATAATCAGATACTCGGTTGTTTCCTACCATCTCCCCCTTTCAGGGTACTCCGCCTTCCGGAAGGAGGAGAATGGAGATAGTACTGTTGATTATTTGATTCTTTTTTCTCTCCTATAAATTAATTCCAAAGTATTTGCGCATCTCTGAAAACTTTCTTTCTGTTGTTTATAAATTAATTTATTAAATAATTTGGTTTATAAAATAAACTACTTATATTTGCATCGGAGTTCGAACCCGAAATGTATGATTATTGTAGAATTTTAATTGATGTACAGTTATGAAAACAATTGGTTTTAAATGGGTTGCATTATTTGTTGCATGCGTATGTACTGTCTCGGTATCAGCACAGAGCGACTTGACAGTGAAAGTGAAGAACATTCGTTCTGCAAAAGGAAAGGTGATGATTGCTGCCGATAAGGGGCAATATGCAATGGTGGATGCTACGGGTGATACAGCAACACTTGTATTGAAAGAAGTACCTGAAGGAAAATGCAAATTGTATGTATACCACGATGAAAACGGTAATTATCAATTGGACAGAGTAGACGGTGTACCGACAGAGAATTGTGCGATTGTGGATTTAGACATGACAGTTGAAGCAAAAACAATTGATGTCGAGTTGGCCGATCTGCGGAATAAAGCTAAAAAATAATTTTATGGAAGAGAAAGACATTATTATGGAAGACAAAGAATTGAACGAGCAAGAGAGTTTGAAACTCATTACTCAAATGATACAGAATACCCGACGTAATTTAGATACGGGTAGTGGAAATATGTTTTTGTTATGGGGATATGTTTCTGCAATAGTGACGTTGGTAGTTTTTGCAGGAATCTATTGGACACGAAATCCTGTTTGGATGTGGGGCTTTTGGGGAGTTCCGGTTTTAGGTTATCTCTTTAGCTTCATACTGGTACGTAAGCAACGTAAGTTCGCAAAGTCGTATGGCGATAAGGTACTGAATGAAATGTGGCAAATCATGGGGCTGCTTTGTATTGCGATTGTACTTGGAGCAACGTTTACCAATCATTATGAGATAATTCTGCCGATATGCGCAATCCTTATTTCTCTAAGTAGCATTATAACCGGGAGCATAATTCGCTATACACTCTTTTCCGGCTTCCCTGCTTTTTGGGATTGCATTGGGACTGAATATGTTATTCAGCATTCTGGATAAGACTTCTTCCTATTTGTCATTGTTAGAATTTGTATTGGTGATTGTTTTTGCATTGATTATTCCCGGGCATATTCTGAATTATTGTGCAAGAAAGGATAATAAACGATGAGTACCGGATCATTAACAGCAGAAAAAGCTGATATATTTGAAGAGGGTAATATAGAGGCTATTACCCGAATGATGCAAAATCGCAAGAAGAATCAACTTTGGCTGGCAGTTACCTCACTAATGGTATTTTGCCTGTATTGGCTTTCTAATGTGGTGTTATGGGTACCTTGGAGTCATAGCACGCAATTGGGTATCATTTTGATGTTAACTGTAAATCCGTCTTTTGGGGGAGTAGGCATATATGTTTGTCTGGCTTGCGAAAGTGGAGTAAGGAATCTGATGAAGAAAGCTCTTCTGTTAGCCTTGATTGCGGTAGGAATATCTTTGCTTTCCGACTATCTGTTTTTTGCAGTATATATGAAGTCGAAGGACGTATGGCACATTACTACATTCTATGGTTATGCCTGGTTAGCCATACTGGCTTTGGGTGAAGCGTGCTTATTAAAGAAAAAAATTGATGACTAAACAATATCCCGTAACGAAAAGGTTGTTTCTTGTGTTGGGCGTTGTCTTATTATTGTTGTTATTTTTCTTTATTTTATCTATTAACAGAATGAAAAAATGGGAGCTTGGGTGATATATATGCTTGCGGGAAATTGGGCTTTAATGCTCTATTTTGATATTAAATGTATATGATTGGGAAAAGTGATATATTAAAAGAAAGGGAATCTTTATGCTTTGGTAGGTAGCAGACAGAAGAGAAAGAATCCGGAATGTGTATGATTAAAATAATTTGTATTGAATATGGACAATAAGAAATTGAATGAGCAGGAGAGTTTAGAACTCATCACTCAAATGATACAGAATACAAAGTTCAAGATGGTGAAAAAAAACGCCGGAACTCCTTTTTTAGTATGGGGATACATGACTGTGGTGACCTCTTTGCTGGTTTGGTATCTCCTGAAAGAAACCGGCAATTATAACTGGCAGTTTTTATGGTTTCTGATGCCGGCTGTTTCTTACCCGGTCACTATCTATAGCCAGAGGAAAAAGCAAAGGATGGCAAAAACGTATATCGACCGGATAGTAGGATATGTATGGGTCGTTTTCGGGCTATGCGGATTGCTGATTTCATGTGTATCTATGATCTATTGGAGTCTGCCTATACTCTTTGTGATCCTGTTGATGATGGGGATGGGAACTACTTTAACCGGACTAATTATAAATATGAAACTGGTTACGGTAAGCGGTGTGCTGGGTATATTTGCATCATTGGGTTGTTTGTATATAGACAAGTTTGACCAGATTTTGCTTTTTGCTTTAGCCTTTGTCTTCATGATGGTTATCCCGGGACACTATTTGAACATAATGTCAAAACGAGGAGTTTAATGTATTATCTTTGCACTATAAAAAAATAGAAAGAAAGCATGTTTAAAGAACTGAACCCCTTACTGCATTCCGAACTGCGCCTAGCGGTGATGTCGTTGCTTATTGGTGTCGAAGAGGCAGACTTTGTCTTTATCCGGCAACAGACGGGAGCAACGGCGGGCAACCTCAGCGTGCAGATTGATAAACTCAATAAAGCGGGGTATGTGGAGGTGACGAAGACGTTCAAGGGAAAGATGCCTTGCACTATCTGTAAGATTACGCCACAGGGAGTAGACGCTTTTGAAGAGTATGTGGAAGCACTGAAAACATATATTATAAAATAATGAAAGCAGACTTTATGATCAGAGTAGCTCTGCAGTCGGATACTGTTGAGCTGAAACAATTATTTCAGAATACCGTTCTCGCGATAAATAGACGCGATTACTCACAGGCGGAAGTTGAAGACTGGGCATCGTGCGGAGATAACCTTGCTAATATAAAAAAGATATGATAAAGACCCACTATTTTATTGTAGCTGTTAATCAACAGTCGGAAATCGTAGGTTTTTCATCTATCACTCCGCAAGGTTATTTACACTCTATGTTTGTGCACAAGGATTTTCAAGGCAAAGGCATTGCTATAATGCTTTTGAATGAAATAGAACAGTATGCAATTACAAATGGGATTATGCGGATTACATCAGAAGTGAGTTTAACAGCCCGCCCTTTCTTTGAAAAAAAAGAGGTTATATAGTGGAGGAAGAGCAAAAGCGCAAGGCTAATCAGCTTTCTCTTACTAATTTCTGGATGGCTAAACAAATGATATATCCGGAAAACTTATAGAATAGACAGAAATCAGATTGAAGTTTTCCGATACTATTCTCTTTTTCTTGTAACATTCCGGAGTGGTCCGTATCTAAAGGAAAAACTTTAGAATATATGGCGATGAAAAGATTACTTTTGACCCTGATGTTATTGGGAACTTCTCTTTTGATTTTTGCACAGGATTATCCTTTTTCGGTAGTAAAATCGGGAACAGGAAAACAAGCGGTTATATTTATACCCGGTTTTGCATGCTCGGGTGATGTCTGGGCAGAAACAGTCAGCGTACTGAAAGACAGCTATACCTGCTATGTGCTGACGATGGCGGGCTTCTCGGGCGTTGCACCTGAAGAGTTCCATCATTCGAAAGATGGAAAATGCAGATTGCAAAGTTTATCAAAGAGGAGCGGATAGAGAAACCTATTCTTATGGGGCATAGTATGGGAGGTGGTTTGACACTTGCAATTGCGGCTGAATTCCCGGAGCTTACAGGAAAGATTGTGATTGTAGATGCCTTGCCTTGTCTGATGGCTTTGACAGTTCCTGATTTTAAATCTGCTCCTGATAATGACTGCACTGATCTGATTGACAGGATTACAGCTATGGATGAGGAGCAATTTGTGCAAATGCAAAGAATGAGTGCGGCAACGCTTACCACTGATTCATTGAGATTTGCCGAAATAGTAAACTGGGGATTGGCATCTGACAGAAAGACGTATGCTAAACTATTCTGTGATTTCTCGAATACAGATTTAAGGGAATGTATAAAGAATATAGTTGTTCCTTCTCTCGTACTTTTGGAGCCTTATTTCAAACATATAGATACGGTCATTAAGAATCAATATAAGAATTTGTCAGTAGCACAAATCAGGTATGCAGATAAAGGCTTGCATTTTGTGATGTTTGATGATAGGGAATGGTTCATTCATCAAATTTGTGAATTTATAAAAGAGCGTTAAGTGGAATTTGAAGATATATATAGGAGGTACTGGAATAAAATATTCCGCTTATGCATGGGGTATGTAAATGACTACAGCTTAGCTCAGGACATGGCTCAGGAAACTTTTATTAAAGTCTGGCAATATCTGCCCACCTTCAGGAATGAAGCCAATATTGATACTTGGATATTTCGTATTGCAACCAATAACTGCCTGCGTCAACTGGAACGGAAGAAGCAAATCTTATCTACGCAGTTTCCTGCCGATTTATTTGAAGATGAAAAGACGGATATTGAGCCGCAGATTCAGTTACTATACAAGTTTATTGCAGAGCTTTCGGAGATAGACCGCATTATCATTTCGCTGGAGCTGGAAGATGTCAGGCAAGCGGATATAGCGCAAATCATTGGATTGTCGGAGAGTAATGTCCGTGTAAGAATTCATCGTATAAAAGCCCAGTTAACAAGAAAATTCAAAGAATATGGAGAGTAATATTGATATAAAAAGAATTGTGGAACAGGCAGGCTGTTCCGGCTGCCGATCAATCTGAAATATTGAATAAGATCAGCCGTTTCAGAAAGAGCGGTCTTAAAAGTGGGATATTTCTTGATGTTATCTTAGTGTTGACTATCCTTTTTTATGATATTTATCTGGATCTATTTCAAACCGCAATTCTTGAGTACTAAGATTGGAATCATTGTGGGAATCTTGCCGATGTGTATTGTGGTGGTGGTCAATCGGAAGATAACTTCTTTGTATAGGTCATTGGACGAGAAACAGTCGAATATCGATTATCTGAATAATTTGCTTATGCTGAAAGGGAAAGAAACTTTCATGCAGACTAAGGTAATGAGTTTATATTTCATTTTGCTATCCTTCGGTATCCTTCTTTATATGTATGAATATACTCTTAATTCATCTTTTACGTTCAGACTGATAGCGTATTCTGTTTTGTTTTTATGGATTGCCCTTAATTGGTTTGTTCTGCGTCCTGTAATGATTAAAAAGAATAGGCGGAAGATGGATTGTTTGATCAGACAGATCGAAAAGATTAAGTCGCAAGTGGATGAATTTTAGTTTCTAAAAAAAAGTTGTACATTTACTCGCTCAAAATAAAAAGATGCAGTATGAAAATTTTAGTTACTTACGCCGTACAGGGTGAGTTTACGGAGTTAAAGTTTCCCGGATTGATAGGAGAGGAAGAAGTTCACATCGGCTATATTCGTACAGGAGTAGGCAAAGTGAAGTCAGCTTATTATGTTTCTGAAGTGCTCAATCAGGCCAAGCCGGACTTGGTGATCAACGTAGGTACGGCGGGAAGCATTGATTGCCAGGTAGGAGATATTCTGGTGTGCCGTCATTTTATAGATCGTGATATGCAGAAGTTAGCCGATATGGGCTTGGAATATGAGATTGATTCTTCTGCCTTGTTGGCAGAGAAGGGATATTGTACGCATTGGGCGGGAGAAGGCATTTGTAATACAGGTGATACGTTTCTGACAGAACTTTCGGATGTGAAAGGCGATGTGGTTGATATGGAAGCTTTTGCGCAAGCCTTTGTTTGCCGTGTCAAGAACGTGCCTTTTATTGCTGTGAAGTATGTGACGGATATCATAGGACAGAACTCCGTGAAGCATTGGGAGGATAAACTGGCTGATGCACGTAAGGGGTTGGGGGAATTCTTTGAACAGATAGGTGGAGCGGTAAAATAAGCATCTACTTCAGCGTCTTAAACGAAAGGATATGATAGGTTACTCCTGCTGCAATAATCAGGAGTATTACTTTTACCCATATATACGGTATGATAAAAAACACGCAGTAGAGCATGGTGATCCACATCAGCGAGATGGAAATTATCTTTGCGCGTAGAGGGATGGCTTTGTTTTCACGAAAGTTGCGGATATAAGGGCCGAGATGCTTATGATTTAATAACCAGTTATACAGGCGAGGCGAACTTTTAAAGTAGAGTGCAGCCGTGAGTAGCAGAAATGGAGTAGTGGGTAGCAACGGCAGAAAAATGCCGAGGATACCAAGTGCCAAAGAGAGTGTACCAAGTGCTATATAAAGGGTTTTCATGCCGCAAAAGTACTCTTTTTTTGTTTACGGAGAAAGTTCTGTTTGCTTTGTTATCTGACATTCACTTTAAATGCTTATGTTTGCGAAGAATTTTCAATAAAGTCAAAACATGTATTTGAGAAAATCCGTCTTCACGCTATTGCTGATACTGTGTAATGTATTTGTTGTGGTGGCACAGACCACTGCAGATTCTTTAGCACTTGTTACTGCTCATTGGAATGTAACTTCTATGGGAAAAGGTGTACTTTGTCGCGAAGCGGAGTTCGTTTCTTTGTATGGTGTTCCGCAGCATGTCACTATTCTTGAAATCAAACCGGAACGACATCGGTTTGACATTTTAATTCATTCTCCTAAAGAAGAAACCAGTAATGCTGCCCGTCGTTCCGGTGCAGTGGTGGCTATTAACGGTTCTTATTTCAATATCAAGCAAGGAACTTCTATCTGCTATTTGAGGAAAGACGGGGGGTGGTGGATACTACTGCGACCGGTGTACTCAGTACTGTATCCAATGGTGCCGTGAAAATAGATAAAGGGAAACTGGACATCATAGCTTGGAAGAAACAGGATGAGAAAACTTGCGAACAGAAAGAAGGGAGTATTCTCGTTTCCGGCCCGTTGATGCTGCTGGATGGAAAAAACTTGTGACTTGTCTGCTTGTAACCGGTCATTCGTTCAGACTAAACATCCACGGAGTGCCGTAGCTCTGATGAAGGATGGAACGGTATTTCTGATTGCGGTTGCGGGCCGTTTCGAAGGTAAGGCGGAAGGTATCAATATCCCTGAGTTGACACATCTTCTTCGTGTATTGGGTGCAAGGAAAGCTTTGAACCTGGATGGTGGTGGTTCTACTACACTCTGGAGTGCTTCTGCACCGGATAATGGAATTGTAAACAAGCTTACTGACAATAAACTTTATGATAAATAAAGGGGAGCGTAAGGTTGCCAATTCACTTTGTGTTTATGAATAAAAGCGGAAGATTTAAACTGTAATCCTTAGAATTTTTGTACTTTTTGTGCCGTGCCGAGGTGACATTAGGTGCGACAACAGACAAAGTATTTTCTTAATTAGCGTATTAACAAGAATATGTATACAGTTATCAAACGCATGGAAATATCAGCTGCCCATAGCCTGAAACTTTCCTATCGCAGCAAATGTGAGGATCTGCATGGTCACAATTGGATTATCACAGTCTACTGCCGTTCCCGGGAACTCAATGCCGATGGAATGGTAGTTGATTTCAGTCACATCAAAGAAACGGTGAAAGGAAAGTTAGATCATCGTAATTTGAATGAAGTTCTTCCATTCAATCCTACCGCAGAGAATATAGCCCGCTGGATATGTGAGCAGATACCTACTTGCTTCAAAGTCGAGGTGCAGGAATCTGAATCCAATGTAGCCACTTATGAGAAAGAATAACCCTACTGAAAGCCGGCACAAATATTTTTTATGAGAAAGATTAATGAGATTTTTTATAGCTTGCAAGGTGAAGGCTATCACACCGGCACGCCTGCTGTCTTTATCCGCTTTTCCGGTTGCAATCTGAAATGCTCTTTTTGCGATACACGGCATGAAGAAGGTGTGCTGATGTCCGATGATGAAATTATTGCCGAAGTAGGAAAGTATCCGGCTGTTACGGTTATCTTGACGGGTGGAGAACCTTCTCTCTGGGTTGATGAGGCTTTTATCGACCGTTTGCACCAGGCGGGAAAGTATGTCTGTATCGAAACGAATGGAACGAATCCATTGCCCCCAAATATTGATTGGGTGACTTGTTCTCCCAAGCAAGGGGTGAAGTTGGCGATTACCCGTATGGATGAGGTGAAGGTCGTTTACGAAGGTCAGGATATTGAGTCTACGAGTTGCTTCCCTGCTGAATATTTCTTTCTGCAACCATGTTCATGTAGTAATACTGCGGAAACAGTGGCGTGCGTCATGCAACATCCTAAATGGCGGTTAAGTCTGCAAACACATAAACTGATTGACATTCGTTAATGAATCGGGTCGTGTTATAGGAATGTAATGTGAATGACATCTTTCTTTTGCTTTTTAGGTTTTACTTTGCCGTGAAATTAAAATTCTAAAAAGAGAAGAAACATGAAATCAATTCGTTTTTTATCCTTGCTGCTTTTGCTGAATTTATTTGCAGCAGGAGGGTATGTAGCAGACCAGCCCGTTAAAAAAGAGATTGTCGTAAGTGGTGTGGTGACAGATACGCAGAAACAACCTGTTACAGGTGTTGTTGTGACAGATGGCGTTAATTTTACGCAGACTGATGATAAAGGGCGTTATCAGTTGGTATCTGATCCCGCACAGTCTAAATTCGTTTATCTTTCTGTTCCGGCGGACTACAAAACTAATGTAGAGAATGCATTGCCTGTTGGCTATTATGCCCGGATTGATGCAAAAAAGAAAAAGAATCGTTGTGATTTCAGCTTGGTGAAGAGAGAACAGCCGGTTCAGGATTTTACCTTTATAGCTATCTCTGATCCGCAGGCAAGAAATGAGGAACAGTTGGATCGCTTTGCTTCGGAAACTGTGGTTGATTTGGAGGAAACATTGAAGCAATTATCTTCGCAGGAAGTTTACGGAATGGTTCTGGGAGATATCGTCTGGGATGTTATGCCTTTGTATGATTCGTATAAGAAGGTTATCTCTGATTTGGACTTAACTATGTATCATGTGATTGGTAATCACGACTTTGATCAGCAATATACGGCACTGAGCCTCGCTACGAATAAGGAAGAATACGGGGAATTGGTATTTGGTGAGCATTTTGGACCGACGGATTATTCTCTTAATGTAGGAAAGTGCATATTATTTCGATGAAAGACATAGATTATAAAGGTAAGAAGAAATATACGGAGCAGTTTACCCCTGAACAATTGGAATGGTTGAAAAAGGATCTGAGCTATGTGAAGCCGGGTACTACCGTACTGTTGAATCTTCATGCTCCTACGGCTAACAGTACGGGTAGAGGAGGAGCCAATGCTCGTAATGCCGAACAACTTTTTGAGATACTAAAAGATTATAAGACGCATATCTTTGTCGGTCATACTCATTTTTATGAAAACCGCATTGTGACTCCTGTTATCTATGAACATAATATTGGTGCAGCTTGTGGTGCCTGGTGGGCAGGACATGTAAATCGTTGCGGTGCTCCCAATGGTTATCTGGTGGTAAATGTGACCGGTGATGACATCTCCTGGCAGTATAAGGCTACCGGTCGTCCATTCGATTATCAGTTTCGTGTGTATAAGCCGGGTGAGTTTCAGAGCCAACCTAAGTATCTGGTGGTTAATGTCTGGGATTATGATCCGGCATGGAAGTTATCCTACTATGAAGACGGTGTTGAGAAACCGGGCGTAATGGAGGCTTTTGACGATGAGGATCAGGATTATATTACAATGAAAGAAGGAAAGGCTACAGGATATCATACATCACACTTATTCCGAGTACGTCCTACGGATAAGGCTAAATCAGTGAAGATCGTAGCAACAAATCGTTTCGGTCAGAGCTTTACTCAGACTGTAGATTTGAAATGACAGGCTTTGAATACTCGTTTATGACGGGTTTATAAACAAAAATAGCTGCAAGTAAAAACTTGCAGCTATTTTTCATCTTGCACGGGAGGAGAGGCTCGAACTCCCGACACCTGGTTTTTTTGGAGACCAGTGCTCTACCAACTGAGCTACTCCCGTGTTTGCGGCTGCAAAGGTAATGTAAACTTTCAAATATGCAAGAGGGATGAGCGATTATTTTAACGCTCTCTCGTCTTATAACATCTGTAAGTCCTGATACATAATGCGGTAGGCTGCTGCTTTTTTTTTTTCTAAAGCAAGCGGATAAGCGCGCGAAGAAGAGGGCATCCGATAGAGTCGCATAGGTCTGCCATCAAAAACAAACTCTGTAAAATCTCCCACTTTCGGCTTTTCAAGAGAGAATTGTTCGCATAAAGTTTCCGTTGCTTTCTCACCTGTAGTAACTATGGCTTTACATTCCGGTAAGCGACGGAGCATGCCCTCGATATCCGTAGGTTCTACAACTTCCAGAAATTTGTCGGATGCATTGTCTTGCAACCGTCGTATGGCGGTAGCTGTATCAAATAGGGCAATGCCTTTTTCTTGTAGGAAAGGGATAATGCGATCTTTGTCGAAAGCTTTTGCCGTTTCGTTCAGAAAATGGTTCTTATCATTGAAGAACAAGAGTCCTACAATCCGCCACATATCATTGTTCCAGTTCGGATAATAAAACTCCATCGACCACCTTTTCTTTTGAGGTGGAAAACTTCCCAGCATCAGCAAACGGGCGTTAGCAGGAAGAAAGGGTTCTAAAGGGTGCCGTTCGATTTCCATACTTACTATTTTTAGGATAAAAAATGTCTGAAAAGCCCGGAATATGATTCAGACTTCTCAGACGACTCTGTGATTTTCTTATGCAAAAGTATAGATTATTTCCGGAAGTTACTCTGCTATTTCCAGATTACTCATCTTTTCTGTGATGCGGAAAGGGAAGTCCGGATATTCGTACAGGCTGAACCGTGATTCGGTTTTGCCTTCCGTATAATTCCAGATACTTGCGTAGTCTTCCACATCTTCTCCCATGGCACGCAGTTGTCGCAGGTAGGCGGCTATGGACTTATTCTCTACGATATATACCTGTCTGAGTTGATTGATTATCGGGCTGTGGCGACGTGTTCCGTCGTGGTCGAAACGAAGGATGCGCTTTCCGTCTTCGGTCATTCCTACCAGATTGAACGTCATGCTCTTGCCAATGGCGGGCAGGTTTAACACGCTGCGGTCTGTGGCAAGAAACGGAAGATGATGTATCTTCAGGAAGTGGCGGATACAGGATGCAGGATCAAGTGCGGTTTCGAGCGATGCAGACAGGTTGAAGGCATCTTCTTTATTTAGTTTGCCGAAACGCTTTTCTTCTTGCTGTTCCTGCATGGAACGGCTGTTTGGTGTAAAGACTGCGTTGTTTTCTTCGAAACCTTTTACGGAGAATGTATAGTAACAGACAACTCCCAGTTCGTTAAGTACTTGGCGTAGGCGGGTGGTATGTCCCCGACGTGAGGCAGCTACGTTATACACAAGTTGGTTGGTAATCAGCCAGCCTGCCGATAATAATTTGCGAATACCTTCCTTTGCCTCGGGAGTAACCTCCAATGGAGTTTGGAAATGCGTTTGAATGATGAACTGACGGATACCGATGACGGATGCTTTCTCCTTGAAAGTTCGCAGAATTTCTACCAATTCATTGTTGATACGCATTGGCAGATAAGCTGGCAAACGCGATCCGAGGCGGATACGCTGTAATTCGGCATATTTTTCTCCTTCCGGGCGTTCCTGATTGGCTTTCCGTTTACGGGCAGCCATACGGTAAACGGCTTCCAGAATTGTGTTCAGCGTCTTGTTCTGACTCATGAGGGCATCTCCACCTGTGATGAGGATATCACGCAACTGGGTATCTTCCTCGAAGTAAGTCATCAGACGGCGCAATTTCTTTTCCCATGTTTCTTTAGGACGTAGGGAGTCAAACTCAAAATTGAGTCGTTTGCTCTGGAAGTCATACATACGCTGGCAGGAAGCACAAAGCCCGCCACAAGCGCGTCCCATGGTATCGGGAATGAGGATGGCTACTTCCGGATAACGACGGTGGATATTGTGCCCGTCGGGCAGGAGCCAGCCGGCCGCATTGGGTTTTCCGGCTTCTACTATGTCTTCACGTTCCCAAGCGCGGATTTGTCCGTAGGTTTCCACCAGTTGCGGGGAGTAGAGGATGTAGCTGCGCAGAGATTCATCGTTGTATCCTGTACTGCCGGGATTTAACAAGTGCAGATAGTAAGGTGTAACGAAGAAAGGCATTCCTTTCTTGCGGGCACGAGATAACAGATACATGGTTTCAGCAGAAAGTGAATTGCCCAGAAAGCGATTCAGTTCTGTAGGGCTTTTGGCAGCCATGGCCAGATGGAAACGGAAATCGTTCCACCATTCGTTGACGAGGCGGTATTTCTCTTCGTAGCTGATGCCCTCTTCAAAGTGGTAGCGGGAAACAGCGGTACGGTGCTCTATCTTCTGTATCAATGCGTGCAGAATACGCTCTTTATTTTTGGCATGGATCAGTTGTACGTCTTCGTCCAGTCCGCTGGGCCAGCGCTCGGTCCACGCTTTGACGCGTTGGGGTGCGGGGAGTGGGGCAGCAGGATGCTGTAAGCGTTTGAATTGCTGGAAAATATCCAGGAACACGTCTGTTTCCACATCTTCTTCCAGATTTCCGATAAGAAACACGTATAGAAGTGACAGGGTAGAAACAATCATTTGTTCATCGGTAGAAAGTTCATGGACTTCCTGGCCGTCATATTCAATCAGAAGTCGAATTTGCCTGACAACTTCACTTTCCGTATCAGCCTGATTGGTAATGAATTCCGAAATGCCTTGCTTGAAGCTTTCCGTACCGTCGCTCTGTTCGGCGATGCGTACAATTTCGGGAAGTTCATTTCGATAAAGTTGCTTCAACTGGGATAAAGTGAGTGCAAGCATTTTCTTTTGTTTCATAAGCGGTTGTTTTTTAATGATTAATACTGAAATAACTACGAGTTACGAGCTACAAGTTGCAAGTAACAAGCTGAGTTAAAAGTTATAAGCTACGGGTAACTCTGATAGCCTGAAAGGTTGCCTGACTTACTGAGCCTAAATCAAACTATTTGAATTATCAAATCTTCTGAGTTATCGGATATTCTAAATTATGAAATCTTCTGAATAATCAGATTACTTGAACTAATAGGTTTTGAACTATCAACTTATCAGAGTTTTTTAACTTACCCAGTGCAATAGTTTGTCACTGATAGCTTGTTGCCTGTGGCTTAGCGGATAAAGTCCGCTATATCTTACAACAATCTCTTTGCATAAAGTGTTGTTGCTCCTTCGAGCAAAAAAGTTGCATAAAAATAACAAAAAAAGGCGAGAAAATCATTTCTCGCCTTTTCTATTGATTATTTCTTTAGAAAACTTTTTCTTTTGATAACAGTTTTTACCTGATAGATATTTCAAGCTTATTTCTCTTCCGTGGCTTTGTTTTTCGGTTCTTTTTTAGCCAGTAATACAACGTTGTACACGTATTCTGTCATCCACTGCTCGGAGTATCCCAGACGCTCTTTATATTGGCGGACTGCCATAGCCGTCTTATGTACATCGTCCTTTTTCCATACGGTTTTGGTGCAGACATCATGTACGGTCTTTTTCGGTCATACTGCGCAGTGCGCCTTTAAAACAGAGGGCACGCGAAACTTCCATTGCATCAAGTTACCCATCAACATCATCAGGTCTTGTGAGAAGCCTTGATACATAAACAAGTATGCCTGCACATCATTCTGCGTGCGGCAATGCTTCTTTACGGAAGCGTCGATTTCCTTGAAGAAGTTTTCACTCAGTCCATAGTCCTGCATCAGCATTTTGCGTGAAGCAGTCTTTTCGGCTTGTCCCAGTCGTCCGCCCTGAGTCGGTATTTTGAACAGGCGTTTGAAGTTGGCTACATCCGGCACGAAACGAATGTTCGTAATTCCCAGATTAGCGGCAATCACGGACTGGAAATAAACGCGTGTCAGTGACACGAAATCTTCCACGTTTTTGGAGGAAGTACCCTCGGAATTCTTTTTAAATAGTTTGGCAAATACACCCATCTTATTTATGTTTTATGATTTATGATTTATAATTGCCGGGGCAATTGCGGTTACAAAAGTACGAAATAAGTTGATTTACACCAACAATTGTATAAATCATAATTTATAAATCATAAATCTCTTACCAGCACTCTATGTCATTTTCTACCTCTTTGAGGCGGTCTTTTGTGAAAACAGGGTCTTTGATACCCACCCGCTTCTGTGCACGGTAGTCTTCCAGTAGTTTAAAAGCGTATTTACCGAGCAGGCTGATGGCAATCAGGTTACAGAGCGCCATCAATCCCATGGTGACATCTGCCAGACTCCAGGCCACATCCAGTGCAGCGAGTGCACCAAATAGCACCATACCACCTACCAGAATACGGTAAATGTTCAATATCCATTTCTTACGGGTAAGATAACGTACATTGGCTTCTCCATAATAATAATTACCCAGAATGCTGCTGAAGGCGAAGAAGAACAAAGCAATAGCAACAAAAATGCTTCCTGCTGAACCTATCTCATTCGTCAATGCTTGTTGCGTAAGTTGTACCCCGTTGGTAGAGCCGTCCAGCGGCGCACCACTGAAAAAGTATAATGAACGCGGTGCAGGTACATATAATTAATGTATCGGTGAAAACGCCCAAAGGTCTGTATCAGCCCCTGCTTTACGGGATGTGTGACGTGTGCGGTGGCTGCCACATTGGGAGCGGAACCCATACCTGCTTCATTGCTGAACAATCCCCGCTTGATGCCTTGCATCAGTGCCATTCCGACACCGCCACCCAATGCCTGTTGCCAGCCGAAGGCATGGCTGACGATGAGTTTGATAACGGCAGGAAGTTCAGTGATGTTGATAGCTACAATAATCAGTGCCAAAGCAATATATCCCAATGCCATAATGGGGACAATAATGCTGCTCACTTTAGCAATGCGCTGTACACCACCGAAGATAATAAGCAGCGTGGCTATGGTAATAACCCCTCCTACGATGGCATGGTCGAAACCGAACGCATGTTCAAAAGCTGCACACAGCGTATTGCTTTGTACGGAGTTGAAGGCGAAGCCGAAAGTGATCGTAATGAGTATGGCAAATACAGTACCCATCCACGGTTGTTTCAATCCTTTCCGCATATAATAAGCGGGACCGCCAATGAAAGAGTCTTTGCCTCTCACCTTATATAATTGTGCCAATGTAGACTCTACGAATGAACTAGCAGCACCAAACAGGGCAATGACCCACATCCAGAACACTGCTCCCGGCCCGCCTACAGCGATGGCAGTGGCCACACCCGCCAGATTGCCCGTACCTACACGGCTGGCAATGGAGATAGCAAATGCCTGAAATGAAGAAATATGCTTTTCACCTGGCTTGCCGTTTGTTCCTGCTGAGTCACCTAGTAAACGTACCATTTCACCTATCATGCGGAACTGTACGAAGCGGGTTTTCAGCGTGAACCAAAGGGCACATCCCAAAAGCAGAGCGATGAGGATATAGGTCCAGAGAATATCGTTGATTGAATTGATTATATTCATGCTATATTGTTTAATATTTACTTGTTTAATGATAAACTGTCGGTTCTTCTGTCTGAATTTATTGATTATAAAGGTCGCAAAAGATATATTTTGTAACTGATTGAATATTACTGTGTTGTGTTGAGGCGTTCTAAGACTGCAACTGAGGTACCTTAAGTATACGACTGAGATACCCTAAGTATCATACTGAGATACCCTAAAAATAACAACTGTTTCTGTTTTTTGTTTTTCTGTAAATAACTTTTTCCTCATAACCCAAAAGTAAAAGTCAGGATAGAAGAATAATCATTTATTTTAGTCTGAAGTGAAACTTATGACCTTCAAATACCGGTTCTACAATATCAAACCGGATGAACTTGGCAAGTAAATGTTCCGCTGCACGTCGGGAAAGGCGTGCCAGCCTACAATACCTGTTTAACGATAGACTGTCATTTTCTTCCAACAAGTCAAGCAACAACTGTTCGCGTTCAGTATAAGTTATCAGTTCTCCCCGCGGACTACCACTTTGCTGCCATACACGCAGATGAACCGGTGTAGCGAGTATATTCTCATCCTTGATGCGCAGATAAGCCAACGGTTTTCCAGTTTCATCCTTGGCATATACGGGTTTTTGCAAACTTTCCTCAATCTGCACTACCAGCACACTGCGTCCTTCCGCTTGAAAGGTCTGCATGGTATAATTCACTTCCGGCTGACAGTACATTTGTGCTGCCGCCTCTATCATATATTGTTCCTCATCGGAGCGAACTCCGGCAATCTTTCCGTTATCTTTTACCCCGATCAGCAACCGCCCGCCGTCCGTATTGGCAAAGGCGGAGAGCGTTTTTGCGATCTTACGGGCATCGGAAATCTCAAACTTAAAGTCCTGCCTTTTGGTGTTCGCCTTCGGCTATGAGCAAGTGTATGTATTCCGTATCTGTAAGGGGTTTCATGCCTGCAAAAGTAGGTAAAAAACGCCAGAGGACGTTTTTTTGTGCAATTTTTGCGGATTATTTCAAAAAAAATATTGTTTTTCTGCATTTATTTCAAGAAAGAGTGTATTTTTGCCAGACATTATTAACGAAGTAATATTAATAAGAAAAGGATTATGAAAGAATTAGTTGAAAAAGTTGCTGAATTGTATGCAGCATTCGAGAAAGATGCAAAAGCTCAGATTGAAAATGGTAACAAAGCTGCCGGTACTCGTGCACGTAAGGCTTCTTTGGAAATCGAAAAATCAATGAAAGCATTCCGCAAAGCATCTTTGGAAGCTGCTAAATAATAAGCACGCTTACTGAAAGAATTGAAAGACCGTCTCAATGAGAGCGGTCTTTTTTGTTTTACAGGTGTGAAGACACTCTGAATAGTTCTTTATTATTTAACTTCCCATTATTTGTTTCCTTCTCTTCGAATTGCTAATTTTGGCCCAATTATTAAGTTGTGTAGTGGATATGAATGAAAACGTCCTCAATAAACTGAAAATACTGGCGGAGTCGGCCAAATATGACGTCTCATGCTCGTCTAGCGGTACCGTGCGTTCCAACAAACCCGGTATGTTGGGTAATACTGTCGGTGGTTGGGGCATTTGCCATAGTTTTGCTGAGGACGGACGTTGCATCTCCTTGCTGAAAGTCATGCTGACGAACTATTGCATTTACGACTGTGCATATTGCATCAATCGTCGCTCTAATGATTTGCCGCGTGCTACGCTTTCTGTCAGTGAGTTGGTAGATCTGACGATGGAGTTCTATCGCCGCAATTATATAGAAGGATTATTCCTGAGCAGTGGTGTGGTGCGGAGTCCGGATTATACCATGGAACGCTTGGTGCGCGTGGCAAAAGACTTGCGCACAGTGCATCGTTTCAATGGCTATATCCATTTGAAAAGTATCCCCGGTGCCAGTCGTGAACTGGTGAACGAAGCGGGGTTGTATGCCGACCGCCTCAGCGTCAATGTAGAAATACCGAAAGAGGAGAATCTGAAACTTCTTGCCCCGGAGAAAGACCATAAAAGTGTATATGCGCCGATGCGTTATATTCAGCAAGGCGTGTTGGAAAGTTCGGAGGAACGGAAGAAACATCGCCATGCACCACGTTTTGCCCCTGCCGGACAGAGTACGCAAATGATTGTAGGGGCTACGACGGAAACGGACAAAGATATCCTTTTTCTTTCATCAGCTCTTTACAAAGGACCTACAATGAGGCGTGTTTATTATTCCGGTTATATCTCTGTGAATACGTATGATACGCGTTTGCCGGCCCTGAAGCAACCACCGCTGGTGCGTGAAAATCGCCTGTATCAGGCAGATTGGCTCATGCGCTTTTATCAGTTTAAGGTGGAAGAGATTGTGGATGATGCATATCCTGACCTGGACCTGGAGATTGATCCTAAACTGTCGTGGGCCTTGCGCCATCCCGAGCAGTTTCCGGTAGATATCAATCGGGCGGATTATGAGATGTTATTGCGTATTCCGGGTGTCGGAGTGAAGTCGGCAAGATTGATCGTGGCATCCCGTCGTTTTTCTAAGTTAGGTTTCTATGAGTTGAAGAAGATAGGAGTAGTGATGAAGAAAGCGCAGTACTTTATTACTTGCCATGAACTCCCCATGAAGACAGTGAATGAGATGACTCCGCAAGCAGTACGTAGTTTGCTGATAACGAATCCGAACAAGAAGAAAGTGGACGAAAGGCAGTTATTACTTGATTTCCAAGACTAAGAGAGTTCTTTTCCATGAATATATTTGTTTTTGATAATACTTTCGAGGGTTTGCTGACTTCTGTTTTTGAAGCCTATTCCCGTCGTGTTTTTCCTGATGCATTGTCTCCGGAAGGAGAGCCATTACCTTTATTTTATGATGAAGTTTTCACGGTAATCACTGAAGAAGAAAAGGCGAAGCGAGTATGGCGTGGTTTGCAGAAGAAACTTTCTTCCGGTGCTCTGTCTTGCCTTGCCCAATGTTGGCTGGCGGAGGAACAGGAAACTCCGATACTTTTGTTCCGCTATATTCGTAAGGCGATTGATGCTCCCCGTTCCATTGAAACCAATTTTGCCGATCCGGATGTACTGGAATTCTCGCGTATGTGGAAGCGGGTGGATTGGGAACGTCTTCGTATGCTCCAGTTTATCCGTTTTCAGAAAGCTGCCGACGGCACCTTCTTTGCTGCGGTAGAGCCGGAAAAGAATGCTCTACCACTGGCTATCGATCATTTTAAGGATCGTTTTGCCGATCAGCCCTGGCTGATATATGACATAAAACGGGCGTATGGTTTCTATTATGATTTGAAAGAAGTACGTCAGGTCACTTTTGAAGAAGGTTCATGCGAGCGACATCTGGTCACAGGTATGCTGGATGAAAGCCTGATGGATAAAGACGAGAAACTTTTTCAGCAACTCTGGAAGACATACTTTAAAGCCATCTGTATCAAAGAACGGCTAAATCCGCGGAAGCATAAACAAGATATGCCTATACGTTACTGGAAACACATGACAGAGAAGCAGTAATAAGATCATTCGATTTGTTCTACTGTCACATCCGGCCATTCCTGCATAAGTGACAGCATGTGTCCTTCGTCATTACTCCGCTTGGATTTGATAATCATAGTCACTATATACCTTTCTGTATCTCCGGAACCTAATCTTTCCATTTTGTAGGAGACTAACATATAATTTCGGGAGTTAAAGCGATCGGATACTTCCTTAAGGATATCCTTATTTCCGGTAGAGAATGTTATCATAGAGCTTTTCATCCCTACACTTTTGAACAGGATGCTGAGCAGTTCCAATCCTGCCAGAGTGAGCAGGGTAGCGGCTATACTTATTACATACATTCCGGCTCCAACCGCCAGACCGATGCCTGCTGTAGCCCATATTCCGGCAGCAGTAGTCAATCCTCTGACTATTTGCTTTTGTAATATGATGGTACCGGCACCGATAAAACCGATACCGCTGACTACCTGGGCCGCTACACGACTCGGGTCCAGCGAGACGCTGTTTTCTTTGATAATGTCCTGAAAGCCATATTGGGAAACAATCATGATGAGGGCACTGCCCAATGATACTAAAAAGTGAGTACGGTATCCTGCTTCTTTGGCACGGTATTCTCTGTCTAGGCCGATGATGGCACCTAAGATGCCGGCTACTAATAGTCTGAGTACGAAATCGAAATCTAATGTCATATTGGCTCCTTTCTGTGTTTTAAGTTACTGTACTTTTTCTTTCGGCTTGCCCCGAAAGAAAAAGATACCAAAAAGAAAGAGGCAATGGCAGTGTCGGAGTAGCTCCGGAAGTGCAACCTTGAGTTTTTCTTTTGGTATCTTTTCTTTTGTCTCAAGACAAAAGAAAAGTACTTAATTTATAACCCATGCCCTATTATGCGGCACAGTCTTCTTCGGATCATAGTGCATTCCCGCCTGTGTCGGTATTTTAAGAACGTATGTACGTCCGCTTTTGTTTTGTAAAGAACTATCGCGCAGCCATGGGTTGGCATCCTTCAGTTGGGCGTAGGTAATACCCTTACTCTTGGCAAATTGTGCCAGATTGTCGATACTTGTTGTTACATTGATCTCTGTATAGGGAATGACAGGGTAAAGATGTTCCCGTTTCAGTAAAAAGCCATAGCGCTGCGGATTACTGATGACGGCTTTAGCGGCAAGCAGACGGAACATGTAACGGGAAGTTTCTTCTACAAGCCAAAGGTCTACGGCTTGATCTACGAGCTGTTTTTTCAGTTCAGAGGAGATGCGGCCTTGTCCACCATTGTAAGCAGCGGCTACGCAAAGCCAGTTACCATATCTTTGGTAGGCATCTTTCAGATACTGGCATGCGGCACGGGTGGCTTTCTCCACGTGATAACGTTCGTCGATATTGGGGTTTACTTCAAGGCCGAATTCGCGTCCGGTAGTTTGCATGAACTGCCACATTCCGGCTGCTCCTGCCGGACTACGGGCAAGGGTGTTGAGGTTACTCTCTATTACGGCGAGGTATTTGAAATCGTCGGGTACACCGTTTTCCTTCAATATGGGTTCTATGATGGGAAAGAAGCGGTTCGCACGCTTGATGGTGAGCATGGTGGTGGAGTGCATATAGGTGAACGACATTTGTTCACGGTCCATGCGTTCACGATGATCGTAGCGTGTCAGGTCAATTTCCTGTCCGGCAAAGGTGATTTTATCCGGTACGGAAGGGGAGGTGACACAATAGGGAACTTCGGATTTAACGGATTGCTGTTCAGGATCTATCGTGCTGTGCCCAAACAGAAATGGAAGTGCGGCACCGGCGCATAGAGCAACTGAGGTAACTATCAGGATATGTATTGAGTTTTTTTTCATTTTCAAAAGTTTGTTTGGTTCGAGGTCGAATATACAATATTTACGGGAATGAGGCAAGAACTATGGTGTCTTTACAACGAATCTTAGTTCTTTATAGGCAATCTTTCCCATAACCACCGGGGGATCATTCGCCAGAAAAAGACAACTACACGGTATCTACCGTCAATCACAATGACCCGTTTTTTCCGGTTCAAGGCATGGACGATACTCTTCGCTACCTGATTGGCTTGCATAAGCATGGGGAACTTACCACTTTTCAGTAAGTCGGTAGCGACGAAACCCGGGCGTATGTCTGTGAAATGGATATTCAAGTGTTGCATCCGGGAGAGTTGTGCCAAGGCTTCGATGTAAGTATTCTGGAAGCGTTTCGTTGCGGAATAGGCCGGGGCGATGCCCAATCCTTTGGTGCCTGCAATGGAGCTGATGACAGCGATATGCCCACCTCCTTCGTTTTTGAAGTGATTGAAGGCGGCGGTCACCATGCGGGTGAATCCTTCTACGTTGGTACGGGCGGTATTTAGTTCTATTTCCGGTTTCAGGTCTGGGTTCTGACTTCCTATGCCGGAGCTGAGGAAGAACAAATCCATGCCACCTAACTTCCGGATAAGTGTCTCCAGTAGGGTAGGGGCATCTGGATCTGTTACGTCCAGACGTTGGATTTCGATTTGCCCGGGGGCGGTGGCTTGCAGTTTCTCCAATGCTTCTTCCCGTCTTCCGGCAATACCGATGTGCCAACCTTGCTGAATTAGCAGTTTGGCAACTTCTTCTCCTATGCCGGAGGTGGCTCCTATAATAATGGCTCGTTTCATAATTACTGTATTAGTAGTTTGTTAATTGCATGTGCAGGATGGGAAAGGGCTTGCCTTGTGCATCTGTTTCATCCCGGCTTATTACTTCAAAGCCCCTGTTACGGTAGAAGCGGAAAGCCTGTTCGTTTTGTTCGTTGACATCCACTTTGCGGAAACTTTGTTTTCATATATTTTATTGTCCGATGACGGTTGCTACTATTTTTCTTCCACCGCCATGATTGCGGAATTCACAGAGGTATATACCTTGCCAGATACCCATATTCAGTCTACCATCAGTGATAGGTATGCTGAGACTATTACCTGTCAGAGTCGATTTAGCATGGGCGGGCATGTCGTCATCTCCTTCACAGGTATGCATATAGTAGGGTTCCCGTTCTTTCACCAGGTGGTTGAAGATGGCTTCCATGTCCGTCTGGACATCCGGATCTGCATTTTCATTGATGCTAAGTCCGGCAGAGGTATGCTTGATGAACAGATGTAAAAGTCCGGCTTGCGGCAGACGCGGCAGGTTACGTATTATTTCATCCGTTATCAGGTGAAAGCCACGTGCACGGGGACGTAGGGTAAATTCTCTTTGAGTAACAAAAAATTGTTCCATTTTATATATTTCTATGCGTTATTATTTGCCGATATGATTTAGTATGAAAGTCTTTCTATTCTTTAGGGGCTTTATCAAGTGATGATCCGCAATACTTACAGAACTGTGCACTTTCTTCGTGTCCTCGCCTGTGACAGTTGGGGCACTCTCTTGCTACATTCTTTTCATGTCTTTTCATCAGCGATACGGAAACTATGCCGGTGGGTACTGCAATAATAGTGTAACCTATCAGCATGACACAACCCGAAAGGAATTTCCCCAAGGCGGTGACAGGAGTTATATCTCCGTAACCTACGGTGGTAAGGGTGACGCAGGCCCAATAAATACTGTTGGGAATATTGCTGAACTGCGTATTAGGCTTTCCTCCTTCAATCATGTACATCAGCGTTCCGATAGATATCACCAGAATAACCACAAACATAAAGAAAACTGCGATTTTCTTGCTACTGTCTCGTAGTGCTGTCAGCAGCATTTGCCCTTCTATCCAGAAGTTGAATAGCTTGAAAATGCGGAATATCCGTATCAGGCGGAAGGCCCGTATAATAAGCAGATAACGTGCCCCGGGAAATAGGAAAGCTAGATAAAGCGGTAGTGTAGCCAGCAAGTCGATGATTCCGAAAGCACTGAAAGCATATTTGGAAGGTTTAGGCGAGCAATACAATCGGGTGATATATTCGAAAGTAAAGAAAGCGGTCAGTAAATACTCCATAACAATGAATGGAGTTTTCAGCCATACCGGTAATCCTTGCAGGCTTTCCAGGATAACAAGTCCTACGCTAAGCAATATGGACCAGATCAGGGTAACATCGAATAGCTTCCCGGCAGGTGTGTCAGCTTCGAATATGATGACATATAGTTTTCGCTTCAAGGCCTGATTATGCATCAGTTCTGTGAATTTATCTTTCAGTTTCATGTTTCGTAATGTTTGTCACAAAAAGTAGGAAAACCTTTCCGAATAAGAAAAAGGGTACTTGACTTTTTTTGTAACTTGCTGGAATATGGAGTATATTTGTTACCTGTTTTCACGATTTAAAAGTAAACAACCATGAAAAAGAATAATAACCTTCGTTATCGGGGTTTTGTTCATCATACTTAAAATTAAGAGCGTATGAATAAAGTATGTGTAGTAACAGGTGGAGCTGCCGGTATCGGTCGTTGCATTGTCGAGATGTTTGCGGAATCGGGATATACGGTGTATTTCATTGATAAGACACCCGAGGCGGTGGAACTGGCGGAAGGAAAGATGTCGGAAAGAAGTCTTTCGGTAACAGGCTTTGTCGGAGATATTGCCGAGGAACAGACGCTGCGGGATTTTGTAGACTTTGTCTTATCCATAGAAGATCAGATCGACTGTCTGATAAATAATGCTTGCCTGACAAATGGAGGTATATTGAGCAACTGTTCGTATGAAGACTTCCTGTATGTGCAACGTGTGGGAGTAGTGGCTCCTTATTTCCTGGCTCTGTCTTTTAAAGACTACTTCAGTGGTGCAGGTGCTATTGTGAATATTTCTTCTACCCGTGCTTTTCAGTCGCAGGCCAATACGGAAAGTTATACGGCAGCCAAAGGTGGAATAACGGCTCTGACTCATGCGCTTGCGGTCAGTCTTTCGGGAGTTGCCCGTGTGAATTCTATTGCTCCCGGTTGGATTGATACGGGAAGCTATCATGAAGAGGATTATGTGCCGGCATATACGGAAGGAGACATCATGCAGCATCCCTCGCAAAGGGTAGGAGAACCAGCTGACATAGCCCGTGCAGTTCTTTTCCTTTGTGACGAACGGAACTCCTTTATCAACGGGGAGAACATTACGATTGACGGAGGCATGAGTAAACTAATGATTTATCATAATGATTATGGTTGGGATTATCAACCGTAGAAACTATTAAATATAAAAAGAGAATAATGGAAAAAGTAATTATCAACTCGTACGAGGAATTTGAAAAGCTGGTAGGCCAGCAGATTGGCGTTTCTGATTATGTAGAACTTTCGCAAGAGCGCATCAATATGTTTGCAGATGCTACGTTGGACCATCAATGGATACATGTAGACACGGAACGTGCAAAAACAGAAAGTCACTTCAAGACTACCATTGCGCACGGTTATCTCACTTTGTCTATGCTTCCGCATTTGTGGAACCAGATTATTGAGGTAAACAACCTGAAGATGATGGTTAATTACGGTATGGAGCAGATGAAGTTCGGGCAGGCGGTGTTGTCGGGACAAAGCGTGCGTCTGGTGGCGAAGTTACATTCGCTGGCAAATCTGCGTGGTGTGGCGAAAGCAGAGATTAAGTTTACAATTGAAATAAAGGATCAGCCTAAGAAAGCGCTTGAGGGGATTGCAGTGTTCTTGTATTATTTCAATTGAGGTGTCCTTTTCTCCATTGGGATTAACTTATATCTGTACGATTATGAATCAGTTGTGATAAGGTGGTAGGGTGATAAAGTGATGACGGGATAACGCTCTGTGATATATAGCGCAGCTACTTTATCCCCCTATCACCTTACCGCCTTATCACTCTTTTCCTTCTTTTCTTTTCCGTTATGAGGTAAATGATAATTCATTGTATATTTCGTCGATTAGTAATTATGCTTACAAAAAGCGAGTAGATTTCTTCCTTTCCCGCAGTTCTTCCTCCCACTCGTTGAGTGAATGCCTTTCAGTCCCTGACTCATTATACCCCCCCCCCATTCAGAAGGTGTCTGGAAGGGGGTAGGGAAGGTGACAAGACAGGAAAGAAAAAAAGATGAAAATTGTACACAAAAAACGTATCTTGATTCATTTTTGTAGGGATATGAATTGATACTCCTTCTTATTTCTTCCTAATATATTCCTGCCACAAATGTCGGATAGCCGCCACCGGATGATAGAGCAACATTCTCGGTCCTGCCCATCTCATCACTACTCTCATCCGTTCCCTCATTTCCGGCTTATAGCAATGCACGGTACAAATCCGACAAGTTGATTTCCCGTCTCCGAACGGACAACGTGAAAGCCGTGTCTGCGCATACTCCAACAATTCCCTGCATTGCGGGCACAGTGTTCCGTTCCCCTCTTTCTTCCGGCAGTAGAGGCGAATCATCTGTTCTACGGTTTGCTTTTCCTTTTCGATGCGGGACATACTATCTTTTACGGGCTAATTGAACGATGCTTGTGATAAACTCCGTTTTACTTTCTGTATAAGCATCCCTGTCATGTTCATATCTCTTTTTCAACTCCACCTTTAATTCTCCGTATTTGCGAGCAACTTCCGGATGAAGTTGAAGATAATGGCAGAATATGGGTTCATCCCAATCGCCGGCATATCGCACATGCAGGTGGTAAGCCTGACCTTTGAAGCCCTGAGGGGTATATCCTTTCATAAACATCATGTGCGGTGCCGGCTTACCGGGCTGATATGTATAGATATATCCTATGCTTTCAATCTTTCTGATAAAGGCTTCGGTGTCGGTATCTTCTTTTATCTCTAATAATATGTCTATGGTAGGTTTGGCTATCAATCCTTTTTACGGCTGTGCTCCCCTATGTGTCGGATGCGAAATATGCTTTCCCCGACAAAGGTTCGGAGTTGTTCTTCTTCCTGTATATACAAGTCTTTCCAATTCTCCTGATGTTCCGTCAGGAGAATTGGAAAGAGAGTCCATAATTCTTCATCAGACATATCATTCAGTTCTTTCATAACAGATATGGTTGATTAAGAAGGATATTCCTGTTGGCAATTAATTCTGCCAGCGTTTTAGCTTCGGAAACTCTTGCTTCATCATGGCAATTGCCTCTTCTTTAGTCACTTTCTGTTCCGAGTCTTTGTTGAATTCCTCAACAAACTGAGCACAGTGTTCTATCATTTCGTCCATGGTGCAGTCCTGAGTGAACTTTCCATTCTGATAACAGTAAGTACAGTAGTCTGCGCTGAGGCTACCGTCAGCATTTGTTCCGCAAACTTCATTGGATGTCAGCGGCATTCCGCAACTCTGGCAAAATTTCATTTCCATAATTGTTCTTGATTTTAGAGTTTTATAAATATGTATTCTTATTTCAATTGCAGCAATTTCTTTAGCAATCCTTCATTCAGCAGATGTACAGTCTCGAACTTCCCGTTATAGAATACCGCCCAATTATTGAAGATGCAAGGCAGTTGCTTGGCTTTCTCCAGCGTGTCGACTTCTATCAACTGCAAAGGCACCTGATTATTCTCACAATAATTATAGATTTGCTCGATGCAGTTGGGAATGTAAGGACATTGCACGCCGTAATATATAGTCAGCTCTTTATTCTCAATCGTCTGTTTCCTTGCATCCGCCGTAAATTGCGGTTGGCTGCCGTCAAGGGAAAGAGCTAATAATTCGTATTCGTCATTAATGCTATCCACTACCTTGAAGCCATATTTCAGCATAAATTTCTTGTCGGACAAGAAAGGCTTCTTCTTTTTGGAAGACAGCACACAGATACCCGATTTCCCTTGTGCCTTGGCATCGTCAATGCACGATTGCAACAGGGCTTCTCCATACCCTTTCCCCTTGTAGCTGCCTGCCACCCACAGGCAGTAGATATACAGATAGTTATCCCCCGTCACAGGCACCCACGCCTTTTCAGCGGGGCATACTCGATAAATACCTTGCCTTGTGCATCCAGTTTGCGGAAGACGTGCCCTTCTTTTACACGTTCGGACAACCAGTTCCGCTTATCATTTACACCTGTTTGGTGCTTCTTATCAGAAATGGCGCAACATAAATGTTCGCTCACAACGTTATCCGGATTCAATGTGATAAATTCCATATTATTTCTTTTGTATTGGTATATAGATTTTGGTTATCTGTTTTGCCGGATTGTCCGACCACGTTACATATTCTTCAAAAGAGAGTGCATTGCGCAATCTTCCTTTTTCTTTGGAATAAATATAAGTATAGGCACGAAGCAAACCTGAATAGCTTCCCTTGTAAGTATAGACTGCATATTTTCCACTCTCTATCGTCAATGTTCCGATGGCACCCGATGGTTTTATCCTTTGCGCAACGGAGGCGCAGGCATAGAAACGGCATTGCTTTTTCTTTGTAATAGTCGGATCATCGAAGCTGATGCCAAACCAGCGGGTGGCTTTGGATTGTAGCTTGTTTTCCTTCAGAAATCCGCAAAGTTTTCCCCAACCGAGCTCGTAACTCTCTTTTTCTCCATACGGACCGATAATACGGATATAGGCTATGTACATTGGGGAAATGAGTAGGACTTCCGGTTCGTCCAATCCGATAAAAGCAATATCCTCTATCGAAGTTGTTTCAGGAGTGTTAAAGGTCAATGTATTGCCGAAAGCCACCGGAGAAACGCCAAAATATCGTTTGAATGCTTTTGAGAAAGATTGTGCCGTGTCATATCCCATCTTTTCGGAGAGTTCCTGCAAGGATAAATCTCGCGTTTGCAGATACATCACAGCCCTTTCCATTCTTTGGCGGGTGATGTATGCCGAAAGTGTTTCTTGTAGATGGGATTTGAAAAGCCGATGGAAGTGATATACGGACATGTGCATTTCCGCCGCCAGCATTTCTAAAGTCAATGCTTTGTGCAGATGGGTATGAATATAATCAATGACTTGATTTATTAATTCCTGATGTCCGTATGTGGTTTCTTCCTTCATTTGCTATGTTTTGATGCAAAGGTAGGGGAAACCTTTGGAAGAAGAATTATCCATTCTTGCTAATTTTTAAATAAACCATGTCCCGCAATTGTTTTCCGTCCTCATACATGGGATGGTCGTAGTTCTTGATGAAGAAATCGGGTATCCGGTGGGAGTAGGTGAAGCCGCACCGTTCATAAAACGGTATGGTATAAGTACTGTCCCCTGTGCCCACTAACATCGTCTGATAGCGGTCTTTGTAGTGCTCCAGCAGAAACTTTATCAACTGTGTTCCATATCCTTTGCGCTGATAGTGCGGATAGGTTGCAATGTTCTTTATTTCATAGGTTCCGTTTCCTTCATCGGTGATTACGCAGGCGGCTTTTAAGTCTCCGTCGTAGAGGGGCAAACATTTCTCCGCGTTCCAGATAAAGGTCAATCATAGATTCCTGCTCGTCTGCGAGAAGCAGGAGTTCGAGGAATTCTTTCTTGTTCTTTAAGATAGGTACGATATTAATCATATAGTATTGACTGAATTGTTTTCAAATTCCCCAAAAGATAGGTAATTGAAACGGGACGGACAATTTTTTTGTGTAAATAGGCTGTCAATCGATAAATTTCTGTAGTTTTGTAAATTCTGAATTCAAAATTGATACTAACACACAACAAATATGAAATATAGAACTTGCCTGACAACACTTCTATACAGCTTCCTTTTAGGACTCATCCTGCCCGTTTCGGCACAAAATTCTCTTCAACACCAGAAAGACTCTTTACGTCATGCCCTCGAACATGCGGAAGGCATTGATAAGTTGCAGACTTACAACAAACTGTACTACATCTATATGGCAGAAGCCGGTGATGACCAGAAGATGGATACGCTGATGACGCTGTTTGAGCAGGCGGAAGCCGAAGCCATCAGGCAAGGCAACACACAAATGCAGGGAATGGTGTACGGCAATAGGATTATCTCCTATATAAACAGGAGCGAGCACGACAAAGTCATAGAAAAGGCGCCCGCCTATCTCGACTTTTATATCCGGCACGACTTGTGGAAATTCTATTATCAGATACACATGCAGCTTATCACCGCCTACAACCTGAAAGGAGACTATGAACTGGCGGCCGCCGAAGCCGGGAAAATGTATACCCGTGCCCGGGAGCGCAAGGACAAGGCAGGAATGGCAACCGCACTCTATGCCACCGGCATCATCTATAACCTGCAGAAGAGGCCGAAAGAGGAAGAAGACTGCTTCCGGGAGAGCATCAGCCTGTTGTGGGAAGTTTCCGGTTACGATAATATCCTGACGCAATCCTATGCCTTCCTGTGCGTGTCGCTTCGTGCACAGGCACGCTATGACGAGCTGCTGCAACTGGTGCCCGAATATGAAAAAGCCATCGCCCGCTTCGAGAAAGCCACCGGCAGGGTGCAGCCCGAAGCTCGGGGAAATCTTTATGTGGCACTGATGAACACCTATATAGATATTAAAGAATATGACAAGGCGGGCATATACCTCTCCAAACTTGAAGGTAGCGTCAGCAACAGCATGTTGAAATTCGAACTGCTGCGGGCAAAGGCGCTGATATTGCAGTCGCGGGGAGATTACCGCACGGCACTTGCCGTTATCGACAGTGCCGTAATACAGGTTCAGGAATCGGCTTACAACCTCAATGCCGTGCGTAAGATAAAGATGGAGATACTGGCACGGGCGGGGCGCAATGATGAAGCGTTCAGTCTGCTGGACGAAATCATTGCGGCGAACGACAGTATAAATAATGTGGAAGTCAACGCCCGTTTTGACGAACTGCGCACCCAGTATGAGGTGGAAAAGCACATTGCCGAGAAAGAGCGTAATTTCCATTATTTCCTGTTTGCCCTTGGCATTTGCCTGGTTCTGGTGTTGCTCCTGGCAGGCGTCTTCTACTATAACCGGATTATTTCTACCAAGAACCGCAAGCTGTACGAGCGAATCAAGGAACAGGACAGGCTGGCGGAAGAACTCTCCAGAATGGCACAAGCCTGCGAAAGTACCGCATCGTCGGAAGTCCTGCCGCAGACATCCGATACTGCCGCCACCGTTGAGCAGCACCGGCTGGTTGCCCGTTTGCGCGAGTATCTGCTCTCCGGTGATAACCTTTCTAATGCCGAGATGAACCGTGACGAGATTATCTCCGCGCTCGGCACCAATAAAAACCTGCTGACCGACGCCGTCAGAGCCGTGACGGGGAACTCTCCCATGGAGTATATGCGCATGCTGAAACTGGACGAGGCACGCAAGATGCTCGACCATCATCCCGAACTTACGATTGAGGCGATAGCTTTCAGTTGCGGCTTCAATGCCCCGAGCACCTTCTACCGTCTGTTCCGAAAACAGTACGGCATCAGTCCGGCGGAATACAGGAAACAGGCAAATAAATTATAAACATCTACTTATCAATCCCCTAAAGTCAAAAGCACGGTCCATCCGTGCTTTTTTGTGCCCACATGCCCCAGAAGTATCTGAGGAGGGTGTGTTGCAATATAATTGGGACAAAATGCAATAAAGTCGGGACAAAATGCAATAGTGTTTCATCCGTAAATCGCTTCTTTTGCAGCATGATTTCTAAAGAACAAGAGCGATGAACGAATACATGTACCTTCTTATTGTGGCATTCTTTTTTTGTATGGTGATAGCCATTTTTTGCCTCTTCCTGTATTGCCGGAAGATTGAGCGGAAGTGCAACCATTGCATTGCGAAAAGCCTTCGCGAACTGGACCGTATGTTTAAAGAACTGGAACGCATGCAGGTGGAAAGGGAAACTATTGAAAAGATACTTAAAATGAGGATAAACCTATGAAACACTTACAAAGACATCTATTGGTTCTGTTCCTGGCGCTGCTGCCGGGAGTGGCAAGTTTCGCCGGAGAAGCGGCGGACAATCTCTACATCTTTCGCTTTGTGCAAGGAAAAGATGCGTTCTATGCCCTCTGGCGTGACAACGGTGCGCAGCTCGAAGCACTCCTGACCCTGCTACGTGCACACCGGGAGGCCATTCTTTCGGGCAGTATTCCGGTGCGCGTGGATGGATATTGCACCGGACAGGCTCCGGACGAAGAGAACCGGCGCATGGCTGCCGTGCGCAGCAACCGGGTGAAGTCGGAACTTATCGGACGGGCAGGAGTGACGGAAGCCTGCTTCGTGACCGCCAACCATGCCGTGGAGTACGCAGAAGGAGTGCGGAATGTAGTGACCGTGACGCTGTGCATCCCCGCCGATATCAACGAAACGAAAGAAGATTTACCCGACGCGGCTGATACGGATTTAAAGATTGTTCAGCAGGAGCAGAAGGCTGTTCAGCAGGAGCAGAAAGCTGTTCAGCAGGAGCAGAAGGCTGTGCAGCAAGAGCAGAAAGCTGTTCAACAAGAACAGAAAGCTATTCAGCAAGCCCAGAAGCCTGCCCGGCAAGCGAAGAGCGAAGCGGCAACCCTGGAACAGCCAACGCCCACCTGTCGGAAAGAACAATCCCTTTCCCTCCGCACCAACCTCTTGTATGACGCCTTCCTGCTGCCCACCCTTGGCGTGGAATGGCGCATCAGCCACAGCATCGGCCTCAAGCTCGACGGCAGCTTCTCCTGGTGGGGCGGCAATCACGGCAAAGTGCAGAAAGTGTGGCTCGTCAATCCCGAAGTGCGGTGGTATCTGCTGCGCGACAGACGCTTCTACGCAGGCGTCTCCGGCAGATACGGCGAGTACAACATATATAAGTATCTGCCCGGCAAACTGCTGAAAGGCGACACCGGCTATCAGGGCAAGCTATGGAATGCGGGCGTGATGCTGGGTTACCAATTATCCCTCTCCCGCAGTCTCTCCCTCGACTTCAACCTCGGCCTGGGCTATACCCATTCCGCCTACGACAGCTTCGGCATGACCGACGGTGTGCGCATCCATAAGCAGCAAGACGGAACAAAGAACTTCTGGGGCCCCACACAAGCAGGCATCAGCCTCGTGTGGACTATCGGAAACAACAAGTAAAACCATCTAAAACCAACGCATATGAAAAGGAACATCAGACAATGTCTTATCGTAGCAGCCACAGCGCTATCCCTTGCCGCCTGCGACGTGAAAGACCCCATCTACAACACCCCGCACCCGGAGCAAGGGGCAATTACCCTCGTTACCGACTGGAGCGGCATCGGCGAGGGACTGACCGCACCCGCAAGCTATACGGTAGAAGCCGGTGACTACTCCGCCACCCTCACCGGCACCACCAACCTGCTCGAACCTCTTTTTGAACCGGGCAGCTACCACCTGCATGTCTACAACACGCCGCAGCACATCACCGTTTCCGGCATCACTGCCACCGTCGCCGGGGCTTCGGGCAATGTGGACGGTGCGGGTCCCTTCGTGCAGGAGATGCCCGGCTGGCTGTTTACGGATGCGGTGGATGCCGTGATAGAGCCCGATACGGAGCAGACATTCACCGCCGTGATGCAGCAGCAGGTGCGGCAACTGACGCTCGTCATCGAGCCTACGGGCAGCACCACGGACAGGATAGAGCACATCGAGGGCTACCTGTCGGGCGTAGCAGGTACGCTGGATTTCTCTGCCGGCATCCACGCCACACCCGCTAACGTGGAATTGCAGTTCGCGAAGATAGCCTCCGGCGCCAATGCCGGGAAATACGCGGCAACCGTGCGCCTGCTTGGCGTGGCGGGTGAGCAGCAGAAGCTGAACGCCATCATTCGCTTCACGGGCGGCAGCCCCGAAGCCCTGAACCTCACGAGCGACCTCACCACGGAGCTTGCCGCCTTCAACGCCGACAAGCGGAAGCCCCTTACCTTGGGCGGGAAAGTAGTGGAGACGCCTACGGGAGCCGACTTCTCCGCCACCATTACAGACTGGACACCGGGCAACGGCGAAGGCGGCGAGGACGGCTCCGCCGGAATGGAAACGAACCATTAAATTAATTATCAATATCAATAACACCAAAAAAGTAAGATTATGAAACTTAGAAACTTATCAATCATTGCCGCAGCAGCCCTTGCGCTTGCCGCCTGTAACAACGACAACGAAGTAATCACCGACAACTGGAACGGCGAAATCCGCCTCACCAGCGGCATCACCTCCCAGACCCGTTCCTACGGCCTCGACACACAGCTTGGCGCAGGCCTGCAAGTATCTGCCTGGGTGGACGACAGCAAAGGCGCCTCCCTCTACCAGAACAACGTGCTCACCGCCGACGGCACCGGAGGCTTCGCTTACGCCAGCGAAATGTACTACATCTCGCCCGACCCCGTGAACATCTATGCCATCCATGCCAACCCTGCCCTGGCAGGGAGACAGCTTCCCCGCGTCAGTGTCCCACGAAGTGAAGGCCGACCAGACCACGCAAGATGCCTACGCCGCCTCCGACCTGCTCTATTCCACCAAGCGGAACGTGGCCCCCACCGCCTCTAGCGTGACCCTCACTTTCTACCATTTGCTATCTAAAGTAGAAGTAGTGCTGAAGCGCGGCAACGGTGCTCCCGACCTCACCGGTGCCACCGTGACCCTGGAGAGCACCGTCCTGAAGGCCATCTTCGCCCCCGAGAAAGCCGCCGACATGAGTAGCGAGGACGAACGCCGGGCGATGGTATACCCCGTAGGCGACCACCCCAACCCCGCCGCCCCGATTGCCATCCCCACGGTAGTGACGACAGACTTTGACACCAACACCCAGTACGCCGAAGCCATCGTGGTGCCCCAGGAACTAACCGCAGGCAACGTCTTCATCCGCGTGAAGCTGGCAGACAACACGAATTTCGTCTACAAAATCCCCGCCGGAGATGCCTTGAAGCTGCAAAGCGGCAAGCGGTACATCTATAAGATAACCGTGGACTATAAGGAACTGAGGCTGGAAACCGAAATCAAGAACTGGGAAACCATAGGCGCACCCGTAGAAGGCTCTGCATTTCAGGAGTAACCCATAAACAATAAATATAAAGAAAAAAATGAAGAAGACGAACATACCAATATATATAATGTACCTGTGGGCAGCCTTGGTTTTGGCTGCCTGCACAGGCGATGACGACGCGGCATGGCCCGAAGGCGGCGTGCCGCTGGAACTCTACGCCGCCGTAGAGGGATATTCCTCCGCCAACGCCCAGACACGGGCTACCACCGAAAATAGGTGGGAAGGGGGGAGAAGTGGTGAGGCTGTGGATTCGCAGTAGGAGCATCGGCAGTCCGAATGAGATACACCTCTCCGTCGATTCCGATGGAAAGCTGATTACAAATGATGCCCTATGCACCTGGATAAGCCCGGATGAGGAAAAGATTATTTATGGGGAATATCATAATTCGCAGGCTTCTTCTTTAATCTCTGTACAGGCCGACCAGAGAGATAAAGGATATCAGGATAGCGACTGCATGGCTGCTCCCCGCATCGACATCACCGTAACGTCCCCCGATAAGACCCTCGTCTTCCGCCACGTCACAGCCAAGGTGGTGGTACACCTCAAAGTGGGCAACGGCGTGACCGACGATGAACTGCAGCGCGCCACTGTAACCTTTGAAAACCTTGCGTGCACGGGAGGGAATATCAATCGCAACAATGGAACCGCACGGCAAGTGACCCCCGGCATCGACCGCATCACCCCCAACGAAGTGACCCCTGCCGCCAACAGATACGTACGCACCGTGCGCGCCCTGTTCCTCCCCAAAATATGTCGGGACGGAAGTTCGTGAAAATAGTCACCGGAGCCGGAAAGACCTTCTACTACACCCCCGCCGCAGGCGCGGCAAACTTCTTCAGCGGCAAGATGTACGAGTACCGCCTCACCGTGACCTCGGAAGGTATCAAAAATATCGACATGGAAGAAGGAGGAGGTACGTGGCAGCCGGTCGAGTAGAACAGTAGCAACTAAATTCATCAATAAAAAAGAAACCGTATGAAACAACATCATTCCATATTTCCCCCGGCAGCATCCCTGGCCTGCGCCCTCATCCTGATGCTGGCGGCATGCACGTCCGATGCACTGGACGAACTGCCCCCTGCCGGCACCGACCCCGATGCCCGCCCCCTCACCATCACCGTGAGCGACGGCGGCATGTACGCCACCGGACAAACCCGCGCCCAGGAACGCGGTTACAGCACCGTCTTCACCGAAGGCGACTGCATCGGCCTCTACGTGGTGAAGGACGGAACCCTGGAGGTGAAAAACCTCTGCCTTACCCTACAGGGAGGCAAGTGGACGCTGCCTGCCGGCGCTTCTCAGCTCTTATACTCACCCGATAAGAGTTATCATGCCTATTATCCCTACCAGAATGATAACTATATGAACGGCAAGGTATCGCCCGGCGATGAAGACTTCTTTAAGTATGTAGTCGATGAGTGGTCTGTTAACCCCGACCAGAGCACCTACGCCCAATACACCGCCTCCGACCTGATGACGGCCCGTGGCGTGTATAACAACCGTACGCTCAGCTTCGCGATGGAGCACCGCATGTCTCTGTTCATCCTTCAGGTGCCTGCTACGAAATATACCTATATCGAAAAGATAGACAGCCGAGAGATTTCTAAGAGTTATTACCGCTACACGGCGGTGATCAGTGAAAATTCATATTGGCAGGAGAACCCCTGTACGGCCCGCCTGTTGGTGAACACTAAAAGCCTCGCGCTCTTGGATCCGGGATCGTATAAGTATTACTACGACGGAACTCAGGAGACTTTCAATTTTGACTATTCCCAATTAAATCTTCAGCCCGGAAAATACACCGTCCACCAGGTTGACGACAGTAAGGTGACAGAAGTATTCCGGTCGTTAAAGGCGGGTGACTACTATATGCAGGACGGCAGCATCCTGCCCGGGGATGAAGATGTCAAGCCGTTCCGTGATGAACTACGGAAGAGTTGTCTCGGCGTAGTCTTTTGGGTGGGTGAAATCGAGGGGATGCACTGGACGCGGACCGGCGACAAAGCAGGCGACCGCCTGCTGATGCGCGACCATCCGGAGTGTGTGCACGGTATGGTCGTTGCGATGCGCGATGCCTCCTCTCTCAGGAGGTGAAGTGGGCCACCGGAAAGGGGGCGACTGAGGGTATTTATGAGTGGGCCGAATCATTCAAGGACTTCACATCCGGAGAGCAGGCCGATTGGGAAGAAATACAGAAATCCGATCTATCTTTCGGTTATTGCAGTTCCCGTTTAATGGCACTTTACGGCTCTCGGAACAGCGACACCACCTTTCCTGTCTACGATGCGATAGCCACTTATGCTACCGCGCGCCCCGCGCCCACAGGTAGCAGCGGGTGGTTCTTACCGGGCAAGAATGAGCTTGCCACACTGTGTTTCGGTGTGCCCACTAATTTTGCTGGGGATTACAAGCAACTGAATATGCTCAAAAAAACAATCAATCCCCAGATTGATAAGGCGGTCGGTTATAAGCTTACCGGGGAGTATTGGAGCAGCAAAGAATTTAAAGAAATTGTCTGGTATGTAAATCTTAACATCCCCGACTATGGCGTAAAGCCCAAAACCGATACCTATAAAGTCCGTGCCGTGCTGGCCTTTTAGCGGCCTGCGTGCGGAAGCTGCGAGATAAAACGATTTATTAACCCCCGTCCCGCCAAAGAAAGGAGGACACACAGCTACAGGACGGTGTGATAAACCTGGTTATAAGTAGATTAATCAATAAAATCAGTACCTGCCATCATCAGAAAGGAGGTTAATACAGGTGCTAAAGAATAGAATATAAACCATTAAAAAAAAAGAATATTATGAGTTACGGATGTTACTTAGAATTGATAAACAGAGCTTTCAATAAGATTGAAATCACTGTTGAACCTACGGACAAGAAAGAATAGGGGGAAAGCCGGCTATGAATAAAACAACTTACAATCTTTCTGATAATGACTATTACAGACTCGATGAATATGAAATGACCCCCAAAAGGTATTCATGTGTTGACGGCTCACGGACATTTTCGTGTCACTATCTCGATTGACGGGGAAAAGGAACAGTTACAACAAGACTTCGACCTTGAAGACGGACGGCATTCCGGTGCTGTTTATAGGTCTTTCATTTACCCGTCATCATCTTCCGGCATGGATTATGCCGTGCTTGTATCACGCGGGAAATATCTGCAATTGTCGAAGAATGCCAAGAAAGAGAGTGGCTTCGTCAATGATAAAGGATGTTACAAATTTGAATTCTTCCGCCTCTCCGCCCGTCGGTTTGGTGTGATGAACGATTATCATTTCGGTGATACTAATCGTAAGAGTCAAGAGGCTGTTGTAGATAAGCTGATCAATTTACAGAAACGTCCTGAATTTATCGTCATGCCGGGCGATTTGTTGGATTGCCCTACTGCGCCTGCCGGGGACGGTAATCCGCTACATTTTCCTGCCGTGCGTGATATATGGGGAAATCTGATTGACGGACTGGAAGAACAGTCTATACCCGTTGCCGACGGACTGGGCAATCACGACTTATGGACAGGGTTTGGCGGTGAGAATGTGAAAGGCGATATTCAACAAAGAAACAAAAAGCGGATAGCGGAAGGCAGCTTGTTTCTTCCATACGGCATTAGTACTGCGGATAATGCAGCTAATTATGGGAACAAAGGTTATCACTACACATGGTTTTTTCCTCTGAAAAAGAACGGAAAGAAAGTGCTGGTTGCATTTTTTATGCTAAACAATTTGCCGGGCAATGCAAACCGCACTGATCCGGGAGATACGGGACACGGTCATGATGAGGGAACCTATGCATTCGGCGCCTTGGACTATCTCAAAGCAAGCATGCGGACGATGGCATGCATGCCAGATTATGATTACAAGGTGGGCATCCCCATGTTCCATATCAACTATGGATGTGATGTGAACGGTGATACGCATGGTAATCCGGAGAGATGGTGGACATACGCCGACAAGAAGGCTTTAAAAAGATGTTTTAGATAAAGCTCCAATAAAAATCGTGACGGCTTTCTTCGGCCATGAGCACGTTCGTTCTATAGAGAAGCAGACACTTTATATCGGAGATCGTAAGGACCCGGCCAACAAAACAGAATATTCCGGTTATCGCTGTGCCTGTTCTATTGATAAGCCACGTCTCAATATCATTGATTTGGAATTGGTGGAAGAAAACGGGCACTGTAAAATTAAGATTACACCTCGATTTATAGAAGTTGCCAAATTGACTTCTACGGATGATTGCTTGCCGATGATAAAAGAAGAACTGCAAAGCTGCATCGAACTATAGTGAGGAAGTCCGCGCCGCTCCGGATGTTTTCATCCAGTGGTCATTGCGTATAAGGATTTTTAAATCCTGTTTTTCTTCTTCTATTTCTATCCGGTACCCCGGTTTTCCCGTGTCTCCGACAAGGCATTCTCGAGTCAGCGACATGACCGCCCCGAGTCGGCGACAAGAGCGCGTCGAGTCGGCGACACGGGAAAACCGGGTTCCGGTTCATTTATTTATTCATTTATTAACACTTAAAACAATCAGAATTATGCCATTTTGGAAAAAGATGCTTAATCAGAAACAAGCGGTTTACTACCCCCGCGCGATAGTGCAGGGCAAACCCGTGGAAACGGAGACCATTGCCAAGGACCTGGCAAAAATCTCCACAGTGAGTAACTCCGACGTTCAAGCCGTGCTGGGCGACATTGCAGGCGTGATGCACACCCGCATGAGCCAGGGCAAGAGCGTCCACATCAAAGGACTGGGCTACTTCCGCTACGTGCTCGACACCACCGGCGTGAAGGACCTCAAGGACTTCGACTTCGAAAAGCAGGTGAAAGCCGTCCGCGTGGAGTTCGTCCCCGAACGCACCCGCCTCAGCAGCGGCGCCTACACCCGCGCCCTGGTGGACAGCGAACAACTGGAATGGATTGAACTTTCAGCCACCACCGAAGATCAGGACCCGTCGCATGGCGGCGATGGCGGGATTGAAGAAAATCCGCTGGGATGAGAAAAAGTCCGGGAGCGGTCTCCGGACTTATTTTATGAACACAGGTTTAAGAATAGTGGGAATCGGGGGTTGGTATTCAGGGGGCATTTGCAAAAAAACTACGCTGGAAAACAGAACGTCCCGCCTGCTTTTCATAAAACGAAAATCGGGCGAGACGAAAATAAATAGTATCTTGTTATTTATAATTCTTCTATGTCTTTGATAGGCAGACCCGTCACCTGGTGGATGACCTCGGAGGAGATATTCAAAGATTTCATTGTTCGGGCGTTCTCTATGTTTTTCTCCTGCTTTCCTTGGCCCTTCTGCGTTCTGCCTTCTTGTCTTCCTTCCTCTCTACCTTCTTGTCTTCCTTCCTCTCTACCTTCTTGTCTACCTTCCTCTCTTCCTTCCTCCGCCGCCGTACTCAGCACATCATTCTGAATCATTACGGCATTGATATGTTCGTCATACGCCAGTTGTTCCGCCCTGTCCATATTGTAATAAATCAGTTTGCGGCGTGCCTCTTCCAGTCCGGGAGCTTTCGTATCGGGGCGGATGATGCCGGTTTTCAGATACTCTATCCACTCCTCAAGCGGGGTGACAGCCACTTTGTTGAACTCATTCACACGAATCAGGAAGTATTCGGGGAAGATTTCGGCAGGCAGCTTGCGCACGATGGCATCCTTCTCCTTAGTGGTGACCTCCAGAAAATCGCCTGTATGCACGCCCACAAAGGAATTCTGACCGTGGTACAAGTAATCGTTGCCCTTGCCAATGTCGAAATAGAGAATGCTGATGGAGTATACCTTCTTCACTTGAGTAAAGTTCTCCCAGCTCGATATGCTCCGTGATGGCCTTGGCAACGCCGAAGAGGATGCGCTCCAGATAGTATATCTCGCGCGTGTTCTGAACCTCGACGATGATGATTTCATCCTTACTGTTGCGCGCCTTGATGTCCACACGGTTGAACTTATCGTTTTCACGTTGCTGGTTGCCCTCGCTTTCCAGTATCTCGACGATGCGGATAGGCTCGCCCAGCAACACGGTGAGGAAACCTTCGAGCACGCCGAAGTTGGCTTTGTTGCGCAGCAAGCGCTTCACCGCCCAGTCAAAACGTATATATCTGTCTTTCTGTACCATAACTTCTGTTTTTTTCTGCTTACGCACAAAGGTAAGCATAATTTCTGTTCCCAACGTGTCGGGAAGCGATTATTTGTTTGATTCATTTTTACGCAGTTATGAACCAAATGTGCTAATGTGATTAATGTGCCAATTTGCATTTATAGCTTTGAGTTCAGGTAAGAGCTGTATTCGTTAAGCAAAAATTCATTAGGGTTCTCTAAGCTCATAATGTAATTCATTAGATTTTGTTCCTGAAGTTGGTCGTATGCCTTCGCAAACTTTTGATCTTTTCTCAGTAAATCTTTAGAGATAAACGTCTTGAACATAAAAATACGTTCTTTCCGACTAATAATGTCTCCGATTGCATATCCGTCTTGAAAGCTTAATGCACATTTTTCCCGCCCTGTTTCTGAGATAAAAAATAATGCCTATATAACTATTTTTTATATATTGGTTAATAAGCTCTTGTTTGCCAATCGCTGCCCCTTTTAAAAACCTTGAATGATATCGGGAGAAAAAAATGAGGAGGAAAAATATAAATGTTGTGCTCGCGTGCAACAATATATTCGTAAACATAAGTTCCTTCTTCGGTTTGCACCTGGGATATAGCGATACACGCGGCATCCTCGGCCAGCTTTTTGGTTATTGCATAATAGAATATAAACCAATCGTTATTTGTTTTCTAGCTGAAATAGTGAATCGGATTAAATATCATCGGCAAATGAAGGCTTTTAATAATCGCCCTGCGTATTTTAGAATCATAATTTCTTCTGAGATAAGGAACTATATTGTCAAATATATCGTTTTGCATCTCCCTTCTAAGTGCGAAGGGATTCATTGTTCTTGTTATCATTTTTTTAGTGATTGATATTGCGGCCGCAAAGGTAATCAAAACAAACTGCAATTAACCAGGTTAATATGAATTTCAACTACTGATTGGCATGAATAACTATTTTATATCGGGTTTGTTGTATATTGGGGATAAACCTGTATCTTTGTTACATTAAGTATCATAAAGCAACAGCTTAAATAAAAAAACAAAGCAGGAGGACAGATTATGGACCCAATGAAATACATAGTACCCGGCAGAAAACGTCTCCCTTACGGCATGATGAACTTCGCGGATATTCGCCTCGACAATTATTATTATGTGGATAAAACCCGCTTCATCCCCATGATAGAGGAGGCGGACCGCTTCTTCTTCTTCATCCGCCCCCGCCGCTTCGGCAAGAGCTTGACGCTGAACCTACTGCAACACTACTACGACGTGCGCACCCGCGACCAGTTTGAGGCACTCTTTGGTGACCTCTACATCGGGCAGCATCCCACACCGGACCGCAACAGCTATCTGGTGCTATACCTCAACTTCTCCGGCATCACCGGCGAGTTGAACAATTACCGCAAAGGACTGGATGCGCATTGCCAAATCTGTTTCGACTTCTTCTGTGAGGTGTATGCCGACCTTCTGCCGCAAGGCATCAAAGAAAAGTTGGACGCAATAGAAGGAGCTGTCAACCAGTTCGACTTCCTTTATCATGAGTGCGAGCGTGCCGGGCGGGATATGTATCTCTTCATTGACGAGTACGACCACTTCACCAACGCCATCCTCGCCGACCCCGAAAGCCTGCACCGCTATACCAACGAAACGCATGGCGAAGGTTACTTGCGTGCTTTCTTCAACAAAGTGAAAGCGGGAACTTACTCCAGCATCAAGCGTTGCTTCATCACCGGTGTAAGCCCCGTGACGATGGACGACCTCACCAGTGGATTCAACATCGGAACCAACTATTCCCTCACGCCGGAGTTCAACCAGATGATGGGATTCACGGAAGAGGAAGTGCGGGAAATGCTGACCTACTATTCAACCACCAGCCCCTTCAATCACACCGTTGACGAGTTGATAGAAATCATGAAGCCGTGGTATGACAACTATTGCTTCGCACAGAAAAGCTACGGTGAAACCACGATGTACAACTCCAACATGGTGCTTTATTTCGTAAAGAACTACATCATGGGCGGTTATGTCCCGGAAGATATGATAGAAGACAACATCCGCATCGACTATGAGAAGTTGCGTATGCTCATCCGCAAGGACAAAGAGTTTGCCCATGATGCTTCCGTCATCCAAACTCTCGTGAGTCAAGGCTTCATCACCGGCGAACTGAAGAAAGGATTTCCTGCCGCCAGCATCACCAACCCCGACAACTTCGTGAGCTTGCTCTACTATTTCGGCATGCTCACCATCAGCGGAATGCATAGAGGAAAAACCAAACTGACCATCCCCAACCTGGTGGTTCAGGAACAACTCTATACTTATCTACTGAATACTTACAACGATGCAGACCTGAGTTTCAGCAGCTACGAGAAGAGTGAACTGGCAAGCCAACTCGCTTATGATGGCGACTGGCAAGCCTACTTCGGCTACATTGCCGACTGCCTGAAGACGTATGCCTCGCAACGCGACAAGCAGAAAGGCGAGTTCTTTGTTCACGGTTTCACCCTTGCCATGACCGCTCAGAACCGCTTCTACCGCCCCATTTCCGAACAGGACACGCAAGCGGGCTATGTAGACATCTTCCTCTGCCCGATGCTGGACATCTACTCTGACATGACGCACAGCTACATCGTGGAACTGAAATATGCCAAGTACAAAGACCCCGAAACCCTTGTGGAAAAACTCCGTCAGGAAGCCATCACCCAAGCCAACCGATACGCCGATACAGATACGGTGAAGCGTGCCATCGGCAACACCCAGTTGCACAAGATTGTGGTTGTATATAAAGGTATGGAAATGCGGGTGTGCGAAGAAGTTATTTAATCAGCCGTTATGGATCAGGTATCATTCCGAAATGAAGTGTATAGCGTAGTCGCCTCCATCCCTTCGGGGGCGCGTACTGACGTACGGGCAAATCGCCTATCTTGTAGGCCGTCCCCAGTGCTCGCGCATGGTGGGACAGGCTATGCACAATGCTTCCGAAGAGCGGAACCTTCCTTGCCACCGGGTGGTAAACAGCCAGGGACGACTGGCACCTTTCTGGCCGGAACAACGCGAACTATTGGAAAAGGAAGGTGTCGCTTTCAGGAAGAACGGATGCGTTGACCTCAAAGCATGTGGCTGGGAAATCTTGAAAGAATCTATTTCTTAGCAAAGATATTGATAACCAACGAGCAGCTCGTCAACAAAATACCTGTCCCTATCACTCCCGTCCAACCGAAATATTGCCACGAAGTTCCGGCAAGGAAAGTCCCCGTGGAACCTCCGATGAAGTAAGTAGTCATAAAAATCGTATTGATGCGGTTGGAGGCTTGCGGACAAAGGGCGAATGCACTTGTCTGGTTGCTAAGCTGAATGCATTGCATCCCTATATCTATCAATAATATACCGGCTATGATGCCTACATAGCTGTATTGCCCCACATACAGGGTGATCCATGCACTGATAATCAGCGTACAACCTATGTAAGTAAGCCGTTTCACTCCGAGAATATGTATATATCTGCCGATGGATGATGCCGTCAGTGCTCCGGCTATGCCGCAAAGGCCTAACATACCTATGATATTGTTTCCCGCAAAGAAAGGTGCCTGCTCCATTTTGAAAGCCAGACAACTCCACATGGCAAGGAAGGAACCGAATGAAAAACCTGCACGTAGCGAAACGATGCGTAGTTGGGGGTATTTCCTGACTAAGGAGAACAGGGATTTCATCAAGCCGAAGTATGTCCCCTGGAAATTGGAAGGGAGGTCCGGAAGTATCTTGATGATGACGATGAGGCAGACAACCATCAGTCCGGCGGCAACGAAGTAGATGAAACGCCAACCCATGTATTCGCCCACGATGCCGCTCACTACGCGCGAAGCCAGAATACCGGTCAGCAATCCCGAAAGGATGATGCCCACATTCTTCCCTTTGGTTTCGGGGAGTGGAGTATTGCGCCGCAAGAGGCATGAACACTTGCGGAATGACGGAACATGCACCTGTCAGCAGGGAGGCAAAAAGTATCAGGTGGATGTTGGGAGCCAGGGCAATGGTGAGCAGGGAGACCACCAGCACGGAGATATTCACGAGGATGATGTTTCTCCGGCGGTATAAGTCGCCCAATGGAATGATGAAAAGCAATCCGAGCGCATAGCCTATCTGCGAGAACATGGCTATCAGATTGGCGGTGAACTCGCTGATGTTCAGATCACGGCTGATACGGTTCAGTAAGGGTTGATTGTAGTATATATTAGCCACCGTTACTCCTGAAATGATGGCGAGTGTCCAAAGTAAGGACGATGGTATTCCCTGATTTTCCTTTAGTTCCTGTTTCATGCCGCAAAGGTAACTATTTCATGAAAAACGAACGCATATATTATCAATGATTCATATAGAAAGGCATCAGGCGGTGATAGGCTTTCAGGTATCCATAAGATTTTTTTAGAAGTGTTCGATACAAAGTTACTGAAATCTGTTATTTAATATAGAGAGTCTTGTTATTTAATTTATTCACCCAATAAAAGAAACAGATTATGAATATAGAACATTATCCCGAGAAAAAAGTTTTTCAGACAACGGTGGATGGGGAAATTGCCCGTCTGATGTATCATGTCACTGATGGTGCGCTGGATGTGCGCCATACGATTGTTCCCGATGAAATCAGCGGGAGAGGCATTGCCTCTGCTTTGGTAAAAGCGGCCTATGACTATGCTTTGGCCAACGGATTAGTGCCGGTGGCAACCTGCTCTTATGCCGTGGTTTGGCTGGAAAGACATCCCGAATATAATGGAAAAACAGGAAAGGATTATGCCGGAGAAGGAACGTGTGCACTCTAAATTGATTTTGCCATCTTCGGATTTTTCTTTATCTTGCTTCCGTTTTTAATCATCATATAAAGAATAGATATGAAAAAATATATTGGAGCGCACGTGAGTGCAAGTGGTGGAGTAGAAATAGCTCCCGTTAATGCCCATGAGATAGGTGCGAATGCATTCGCCTTGTTCACAAAGAATCAACGGCAATGGGTGGCCAAACCATTGACGGAGGAAAGCATCCGCGAGTTCAAGGGCAATTGTGAGAAATTCTCTTTTGATGCCCGCTATATCCTGCCCCATGATAGCTATCTGATTAATCTGGGGCATCCGGAAGAAGAAGGATTGGAGAAAAGCCGTGCCGCATTTCTGGATGAGATGCAACGTTGTGAGCAATTAGGTTTGCAACTCCTGAACTTCCATCCGGGAAGCCATCTTAATAAGATTTCGGTGGAGGAATGTCTGGATAAGGTTGCCGAGTCCATCAACATTACATTGAGCAAAACGAAAGGGGTAACGGCCGTTATTGAAAATACGGCAGGGCAGGGTAGCAATGTAGGTAATGAGTTTTGGCAATTGAAGCATATCATCGACCGGGTAGAAGATAAATCACGTGTAGGGGTATGCCTGGATACTTGCCACACCTATTCGGCAGGTTATGATATAGTAGGGGAATATGATAAAGTATTCCGTGAGTTCGACGAGGTAGTTGGCTTCAATTATTTGCGGGGCATTCACTTGAATGATACGAAGAAAGAGTTGGGTAGCCATGTAGACCGCCATGATAGCATCGGGAAAGGCTTGTTAGGGATTGATTTCTTCAAGCGTTTTATGAAAGACGAACGTTTCGACAACATGCCTGTCATTCTGGAAACACCGGATGAAACGCTCTGGGCGGAAGAAATAAAGTTGTTGCGTAGTTTTGAATAATTGTCTACAATTTCTCAATTATTTTTGAGTTCTTTGTTATGCTCGGAGTATCTGTCATGCTGAGCGTAGCCGAAGCATCTCTTCTCCTTATTTATACACAGGAAGGAGATGCTTCGGCTACGCTCAGCATGACGGATAGTACTAATAATCAAAAGTAATCAAAAGCCGTTATAGCTATTTATTGATTCACCTTCACATTATCCCATTCAAACGATGAGATCACCGACTTATCGCAATCTCCATTCTTCGCCTTGATATTCAGATTCTCGAACTTGAAATTCGACAATTTGTATTGTTCGGATGCACTTACGTTGAAGAATACATCACAATCGAAATCAATATTACGCATCGTCACGTGGTCTGAGTAGGACATCGGAACATCCTTCCGGTCCTTGAGGTCAAAGAATTGTGTCCACGGCTTGACGTAGAGGAAGCTCTTGGCATTTCCTTTGATGTCTTCAACGAGGATATACTCGTAATTCTGAGGAGTGTCGGCACGCATTTTTAACCATAGCAAGCGGCTTGCCTGATTGATTGTGCAACGACGGAGGATAATATTGCGGTTATGAATAGATTCGCTACCACAAGTCAGTGCACTATGGCAGAAACCATACGTACAATCTTCTATAATAATATTAGTGTTGCTTCCGTTATTGGAATCCTTATCAGCCCACGGACCTTTTCCACCTTTCAGAGCAATGGCATCATCGTTTACAGAGAGATAGCAGTTCTTAACCAGCACATTATTACATACATCAATATCTATGGCATCCGTGCTGGGTGCCTTGACCGGAGCCGCCGGAGAGAAGATGTATAAATTCAGCAATTTCACATTATTACATTTATAAATATGCGTTGTCCAGAACGGAGAATTGATGAGACGTACTCCTGAAATCTGTACATCATCGCTATTGGAAATGTGTACTAGGCGCGGACGCAACTCATCCATATTCGTGCATTTCGGAATAACGGTGCGGCGCAACCAGAAAGATTTCCAATAGCGTAGTCCGTTGCCATTGATGGTTCCCTTACCGGAAATGGTGAAACCATCTACTTTGTCGGCATTAACCAATGCGGCAAAGTATTTGAGTGATTGCCCTTCTATGCGGGTGTTGATGATGGGGAAATTGCTGATATCATCGCTACCTTTCAGTACGGCCCCTTCTTCCAGATAAAGATGGGTTTTCGGTTTGAAGAAAAGCGCACCACTCAGGTAAGTACCTTTCGGGATGATGACCACGCCACCTCCTTTGGATGAAGCCTGGTCGATGACGGCTTGAATCTTTTCTGTTTGAATCAGGGTGCTATCATTTACAACGCTATAATCTGTAATCTTGTACTTGTCACCCAGTGTTTCAATATTTACGATTTCGTTTTGTCTGAACCAGTCGGGAATAGGAGTTCCGTCAGGAAAATTCTCTTGTGCGAAAGAGGACAGGCAGAAAAGTAAACTACATGCTAAAGTTACGAATTTCATGGTTTTAATCATTAGTTGGTTAATAGTGCTTGATCGGATAGATTTATCCGTTTGCAAAAATAGGGAATAAAATCCGGATATGATGGGAATGAAAAGATTCAATTCCTAAGCTATTTGTCAGTTTATATAGGCTTTTTGACTCTCAGTTGTTTTGAGGAAAGAGACTCTTATCTTTAACTACTTTCTTATCAGATATGAATGAAATGATGATTTACTGAGTATCTCAATTAATTAGGCGTACTATCTCAATTCCCCCTCCTCCAGTTGGAGGAGGGTGCCCAAAGGGCGGGGTGGTAGGTGAGAGAAGAATTCCTTAATGTTCTTATTAATAGATATTTTATTGTTTTACCTACCACCTCCCCCTACGGGTGGTACTCCTCCTCCCAAGAGGAGGAGAATTAAGATAGTATCGCTTATCATTTGCTCCATTTCTGCACCGTTATGAACCAACTGACAAAGGAATATTCTTTTACGAAAAGCAAATACCTAACCCGGGACGTATATTTAGGGTACTTCAGTCGTATACTTAGGGGGTCTCGGTATACGACTGAGGTACCCTAAGTATACGACTGAGATACCCTAAATTTATATATACTCATAATCAAATAGTTACGTATTGTTGTTTAATAGGTAGTAAATTCAGACAAATGAATGAAATCCAATTATAGCTATTTATTTTATATGTCTATGTAAATTTTATTACAAATATAACTGATTGCGAAAATACTCGTTACTTTATCCCTATTCAGTCGTTACCTCATCCTATTTCAGTCGTTACTTCATTGCCATTCCCTCGTATCTTCATTATACTCCTTTTTCTTCTCTATTGATAATCAAATAGTTGGATTTTTATCTTAAAGTAGTAAAATATATTGATGATTAATCGAAAGGAAGATGTGTAGACTGGAAGAAGCAATCATCAGAAGTCAGCCTTTTCCGTGATACGGATGATCCGTCCGTCGGCGGGCTGGGTAAATTCGATGGACTCGGCATGCAAGTAGAGGCGTTTATCCTTTCTCCCGTAAAGCTCGTCACCTATGATGGGACAATGCAGACCTGACGGATGTGCGGCATGTACACGGAGCTGATGAGTGCGCCCTGTATGCGGATGAAAAGCTATGCGTGTGCATTTGTCCCTCCGCTCAAGAACCTGATAATGAGTGATGGCGGGTTTGCCATACTCCATGTCTACCACCTGCCGGGGACGATCCAGCGGATCCGGGCAAATGGGAAGCTCGATGGTTCCCTCGTCTTGGGGAATGATGCCGTCGAGCAGGGCTATATATTTCTTTCGGATGCTATGATTCTTGAACTGGGCTTGCAGGTGTTGATGCACCTTTTTATTCTTGGCAACGATTAAAAGTCCCGATGTAGCCATGTCCAGCCGGTGCACAATCATCGGCCCGTCGGCTTCCGGATAGAGTTGCCTTGCCAGACTATATACGGACTCTTTTCCTCCTTTACCGGGCACGGAGAGCACTCCGGAAGGCTTGTTGACCACCAATAACCATTCGTCCTCATAAACTATTTTTAATTTCCCGTAGCCCTGTTCCGGAAGTTGTAGCATAGGATTTTCTTCTACTTCCAGCCCTTGAAGCATATGTTGCAAGATAGGCTCGCACTTACCTTTACAAGCGGGATAATAATAACCATGATGGCGGATTTCGGCTTTGGGAGAGTTGCCCCACCAGAACTCTGCCATAGCAATGGGCTTCCAGCCATGCAGATAGGCTTGTTGCAATAATTTAGGGGCGGCACATTCTCCGGCACCGGCGGGAGGAGTTTTGTGCACGGTTTGGCTGAATATATCACACAAGGTTTTCACCTCCTTCCGGTAGTTCAACATTCTGAATTGCCCGAATAATTGTTGTTGCAGGGCGGCGGAACGGCTTTTGCGTTCCACCTTCAACTCTTGAATTAGCTCTTCCCGGTTATTGATTTCCACTTGCAAAGCGGCTATCTTTTTCTTTCCAGGAACGTTCCAGCCGTTTGTATTCCGCTTTTTGAAATTGGCTTTCGCGTATCAGGCGGGCTTCTTCTTCGGTAGTGAGTCCGGCTTCCTTTCTACGCAATTCTCTTTTCTCTTTCGCTTCTTTTAATTGTTGTTTGGCTATGTCCAGTGCTTCCCGGGCTTGTTGGTGGGTCCGGGTGAGCTCGGACAACAAAGAAAGTGTATTCCTTGTCCTCTTCCAATTGCTTGATGCGCCGGTTGATGGCGGAGATGTTTTCCTCTTCGACTTTGAAGAAACCTTGCGGTTGCAACAAGTCATATACGGGCGGAACGAAGTAGGAGTGTTGGTTCTTCCCCGCCAATATGCCCGAAAACGCGGCCAGGTAACCAACCTCCCCATTTCCGGTCTGCACCACCAGTACTCCGAACATCTTCCCCCGACTTAGTTCTTCTTTCCATTCATGTTGCCGGTTGAGATAGTGTTGCACCTCTTCCGCCGCCATCACGCATAATGGATGGGGAGTGTAGCAGAAAGGATAAGTAAACCTTTCCGGAAGTGGGATATTTGCTATGGAAGTCTTGAAACGGTGCAACATAATGGCGCAAAGATACTCATTTCTTATAATAAGCGTATCATGGTGCCGTGCTTTCTGATTATATATTATCCGACGGAGAAAAGTTCTTCACTCTCATTATGGTAGGGTAGGGTGAAGGTGAACCGGCTTCCCTTTCCGGCCTCGGAGCTAACGGAGATTTTTCCACCCAGCTTTTCTGCTATGACCATGCTTATGGAAAGCCCCAGGCCAGTGCCCTGAACAAATTCGTCTTGCTTGTAGAAACGTTCGAATATCATCCGTTGTTCTTCTTTCGGAATGCCTTTTCCGGTATCTTCCACATAGATGGAGATTTCATAGTTCGAGAAGTCTATCTCATATCCCAGTTTTATGAATCCCGACTTGGTGAATTTGGCAGCATTGTTCAGAAAATTGGTAATGATCTGACTAAGTCGGTTCACGTCCGTATGGATGAAGAAGGTGGCATCGGGCACTTCTTTTATGAACTCAATCTCCTTGGGTATCAATAAGGAGTGAGTCATGTACATATTGTCAATCCAGCTATTCAGGTTGCAAGTTGAAAAAGAGAAAGCCATTTTGCCGGATTCGATACGGGATAATTCCAATATGTCGTTTATGAGTTTTAGAAGAAGTTCGCAATTGCTATTGATGGTATTGATAAAGTCCGCTTTCTCGTCATCGGACAAGTCATCTTCACTGACCAACAGGTTGGAGAAGCCTACGATTGCATTGAGCGGTGTGCGTATCTCATGGCTCATATTGGCGAGGAATGATTGCTTGAGCTCTGCCTCTATCGCCAGGTCTTTGGCCTTCATCAACTCTTCTTCTTTATCTTTGAAGTGCTGTATATTGGTAATCAGACCTATGATGGAGGCGGATTCTGACATTGTTTCCGTAGGATTGGCATAGCGTAGTTCATACCAGATGTAACCTTTACCATTAAAGTTATATCGGCATTGAGTATGTGTTTTGGAGTCCGGCTGGGTTTTTATGCGGTAGAAAGTAGCCAGGACGTCTGTCCGGTCTTCCGGGTGTATGGCTTCTGTCATTTCTTGTAAAGTGAAAGTTCGGAAAGGCATGTCCAGATGCTCAAAGAACTCTTTATCACATGAGAAAGTATTTGTGGATTCCACATATTTCCAGGTATAGATATCGCTTTTTTCGAGTAATAATGATAGCAATTCCTTTTCCCTGATTAATTCCCTTTGGGTGGCACGTTTCCGTTTTGACTCCCTGAAATAGAGGAACAACGGATATAGAATGAAAAAACAAATGACGGAAGCAATCAGAAGTCTTTCTACGCTGATTTCCACTTTCGGGATATTGTTCGTAGGCACTTTTTGCGCATACATCTTTGTGAATAGAGCAAGGAGAATTAAAATGACGGATACCCTTTTGAGTATCCGATATCGTTTTTTCATAGAGTCATTTTTTTGAGCTATATTATTTGTCATAAAAGCACGCGCCTATATCCGTTACCAGTGGAGATTCTAAAGAAAATCTCATTCGCAAAGTTACACGATTATTTTGAATTCCCACACAAATGGATAAAAATGTGAGAATTAACTTCGTTTGTATCGTAACGCTGAATTTATGATGTCTTAAAAAAAGACTATATGAATGTAAATCTTATTTTTCCCTTTTATAGACTCATTTTTGATGTTCCGGATTTGTCAGGTAATAGCATTGATGGTCATATACATGTCCGTCATAAGTCACTTCGGCCTGATGAAGCGTACCCTCATGCACAAAGCCCTGGCGTTTCAATACTTGTTGAGAGCGCTCGTTATGGGGGTAACAGTTAGCGGTGATAAGACTTAGTTTTAGCGTGCCGAAACCGTAGTTTAGTACCGCTTTTACCGCCTCCGTCATATAGCCTTTTCCCCATTGAGCCTCGTCGAGCCAATATCCCAGCATACGTACTTGCGGGTTTTCGCGTCTGGGGTCGGCGATGATGCCGATGGAGCCAATCAATTGCCCGTTGTCTTTCAGGGTAATGGCCCATACCCCTTTCTGGGATAAGAATACAGAACGAAGTACTTCCCGTGATTCCTCTAGGCTTGCGTGAGGTTGCCAACCCGCATTGTTCCCTATGTTGGGGTTTCGGCAACAGGCGAAGAGGGCCTCTGCATCGCTCTCCACGAAGGGCCGTAGTAGCAACCGTTCCGTTTCAATTGGGGCGTCGGGTTCTTCTGAAGTTTCTTCTTTCCGATAGACACATTCTACGCGGTTACCGTCAGGATCAAGTATGACGCTTTCGAAATAACCATCGCCTGAAGTGCGCGGTTCTCCGGCTATGGTATAACCGTCTGCCCGGAGTTGTTCAGTAGTCTTGAGCACATCTTCTTTGCTTTGAAAGGCAAGGGCGAAGTGGGTGAGACCTAACCTGTTTTCTTCTATCAGAGTGTTTTGCACGTCCGTGCGGCTCATTAATTCTAATGACGGACCTTCATCAAAGTAGATGAAGTATGATTCGAAACCTTTCTTGGGGTTGATATATTTTTCGTTGCTCTTTCCGCTAAAATACCGGATATAGAAGTTCCTTAATTCCTCCAGGCGGAAGGTCCAGATGGCGATGTGATGTACTCTCATGATTCCTTTTTCATGCAAATATAGTGATAATTCCCTGTAAAATCGTACCTTTGTGCCGTAATAAAAAGAAATGATGACATTTAAACAGATGAATATTTCGGAGCCGGTGTGCCGTGCGCTCCTCGAAAAAACTATTCTACCCCTACACTTATCCAAGAACAAGCTATACCCGAAGCCCTGACCGGCCGTGATTTGTTGGGACTGGCGCAAACCGGAACCGGCAAAACCGCCGCTTTCGCCGTACCCATCATCGAGCAATTGCTTGCCGCCCCTATGCCCCAACGCAAAGGTGCTCCGCGTAGCATCCGTGCGCTTATCCTGACCCCAACCCGGGAGTTGGCGATTCAGATTGATGAATCGTTGGCGGACTATACACGCTATACGACCTTGCGCCACACGGTTATCTTCGGCGGAGTGAAACAAAAGTCGCAAACCGATGAACTTCGTGCCGGGACGGATATCCTGACGGCTACTCCCGGACGTTTGCTCGACCTGATGTCGCAAGGCTTTATCCGCCTCGACGATGTTCGCCACTTCGTTCTTGATGAGGCCGACCGTATGCTCGACATGGGATTTATCCATGACGTCAAACGCCTCTTGCCCAAGCTCCCGCCCAAGAAGCAAACCCTTTTCTTCTCGGCCACCATGCCCGATAGTATCGACCGTCTTGCCAAGAGTTTGTTGCACAATCCGGCGCGTGTGGAAGTAACTCCGGCATCCAGTGTTGTGGAGATTATCAGCCAGTCCGTCTACCGGGTAGAGAAACCTCAGAAGAAAGAATTATTGGCGCAATTGTTGCTCGGAGAGGCAGGCCATCAGGTGCTGGTTTTCTCCCCCGTACCAAGCATGGGGCAGATAACATTGCCCGCTACCTGTCTCGTCGTGGCATTGCTTGCGAAAGCATACATGGAGACAAGTCACAGAATGCCCGCCAACGTGCGTTGAGCAACTTTAAGGAAGGGCGCTCCAATGTGATTATTGCTACGGATATTGCTGCCCGGGGCATCGATATAAAAGGTCTGGACCTGGTTCTCAATTTTGATTTACCTGATGTTCCGGAGACCTACGTGCACCGTATCGGACGTACTGGACGTGCGGGTTGCGAAGGACGTGCCATTGCTTTTTGCTCAAGCGAAGAAGCCCCCATGCTGCGTGAGATAGAGAAACTTACGGGTATAAAGCTGGTGCAACAAAAGCACAATTTGCCTTCTTTGGGAGAGCCTGCCGCTTCTCCTACTACTTCTTCTACCCAAAACATTGCACCCAAATCGCAAGGCCGCACTCAGGGAGGAAGACCTCAGAACAATAGAAGGCGGGAGGACAGAAAGAGACCGGTCGAACCAACCGGAAGCACTCAAAAGGCGGTGGTATCTGCCGAAAAGCCCAAGCGGAATAATAACCGTCCCGAAAGACCTCGACCTGTCCAGCAATCCGGGCAAAAGAAGTCGGGTTCAGGGAAGCCGGAGCCGTCACCTAAAAAGTCCGGCAAAGTTGCGTTCGCGCTACGAAAACTATGATTGAAAGTTGTAGATGCTTTTGAAGTACTTGTAAAATTAAATAGGCTTCCCTTTATCATGCTTTGTGTGAAAAGGAAAAGATTTAATATTTAAAAACTTGGTAAAAAGTGCTCTATTGTCTTTAAAAGTTTGTATATTAGCGGCTTGAATGCTTGGATGAAAAAACGAGAATTCGTTCCGAGTAGTCTAAACTTAAGGAACTAAAGATTATATGACCAAAAGCAAGGAAAGTTTAAGTGTATTTCTACTTCAGTTTTTAGAACGGTTGAATGGCCATGAATCTATTGAAAGGAAAATCACGAAGTCGTTGATAGACATTTGTAATTACTATGGATTCAAGAAAGGGTTTGTTTATCAAACGGATGGCTTCCGCTATTTCTTTTTGAAGGAAACCATCGGAAATGAAGGTGGCACCCTGAGGTCTCGTTTTGAAATGGGAGAGATGACTACACAACATTCTGGTCGTATAGAGGCTAAAAAGAGACCTTTCTATGCCAGTAAGGGTGAGAATATTTCTTTGTCTGATATTGATATTCTGGATTTTTATGGAGTGGATTCTTTGCTAATCAGGCAATTCGAAGATTCCGAAGGCAAGATTATCGGATTTATCGGGTTTGCGGATAGGGAAGAAACCTCGATACCTTTCGCGGAGGACGAGCTCCAGATGATTCATCTGATATTAGGCTCGCTCTCCAAGGAAATAGCGGTCAGGGAATATAAGGAAAGAGAAGTGCGGGCAAGCAACACGCTGGGTAGCATTATGAATAATATGGGAGTGGACATTTATGTGAACTCTTTCGATTCTCATGACATGCTATATGCCAATGCGTCTATGGCCGCCCCGTATGGCGGCATCAGGCATTTCGAAGGGAAGAAATGCTGGCAAGCGCTCTACACCGATAAAACGGGCGAGTGTGAGTTCTGCCCTAAAAGGCACTTGATTGATGAAAACGGCCAGCCCACCAGGGTTTACTCCTGGGACTATCAACGCCCGTTCGACAAATGCTGGTTTCGCGTGTTCAGTGCCGCATTCCCCTGGATAGACGGACAGATGGCGCACGTCATCACCAGTGTCGACATCGACCATCAGAAAAAGATAGAAGAAGAATTAAGGATAGCCAAGGAGAAGGCGGAGAATCTGGACCGCCTGAAGTCGGCTTTCCTGGCCAATATGAGTCATGAAATCCGTACTCCGTTGAATGCGATTGTCGGTTTTGCAAGTATGCTCGTTGAGGAAGATGACAAGAAAGAACGTCAGGGGTATATTGAAATCATGCAGGAGAACACAGAGTTGCTCTTGCAATTGATATCCGATATTCTGGATTTGTCGAAGATAGAGGCGGGGACGCTCGACTTCAATATGGGGTATCTGAACATCAAAGACTTTTGTGAAGACATACTTCGCGGTTATGAAATCAAGGAAGATAAGCCCGTGCCCGTATTGCTGGCTTCTAATTTGCCCGATTATCGTATTTATACAGATAAGAAGCGTTTGATGCAGGTTGTCACCAACTTTATCAATAACGCCCTTAAGTTTACGAGCGAAGGGCAAATCACTCTTGAGTATCACTTTAAGGAGGATACCAATGAGATAGAATTCTCCGTAACAGATACGGGTATCGGTATTGCTCCGGATGCGGTGGGGCAGGTGTTCGACCGCTTTGTGAAACTTAATACTTTCTCCAAAGGCACTGGTCTGGGATTGTCCATCTGCCGGAGTATTATCGAGCATCTTGGCGGCACTATCGGGGTAGAGTCCGAGGTAGGCGTCGGTAGCCGTTTCTGGTTTACGCATCCTTGTGCCGAGTCGGCATAATCAAAACTATTATTCATGAACTAAAAAATTAGTAGACCAATGAAGAACAAAACATGGAAATATTGGGTTGTTGCATCAATTGCATTGTTGCTGGTAGGTTGTGGCGGCGGTGCAAAGAAACAAACTAATGAGGAAGTAAGTATGGATAGTACAACTATGGCATGTGACGGTTTGAAAACCTTACAACTGGATGGAGTGAAGGTCACCTGGATACAGGATAATGCAAAAGAGCGTCTTATGGAGAGGACGCTTTTCGCCGATGCCAGTGATGAGCTGATAGATAGCTTGAAGTTGGCGGATGGGATACCTTCGTCCATGAGCACTTTTCTGGTAGAAACGGATGGTGTCCGGATTTTGTTTGATACGGGAATGGGAGCACCGGATAGCCGTTTATTGTCGGGGTTGGCCTCTTTGGGAGTAACCCCCGCTGATATCAAGTATCTGTATCTCACCCACTTCCACGGTGACCACATCGGAGGGATGATGAAGGGAGATAGCATTGTCTTCCCTAATGCCGAGGTGTATGCATCGAAAGTGGAGTATGATGCCTGGCTCAAGATGCCTTCCGATAGGAATGCGCAAGTGGTGAAGACCATGAACGCTTATAAGGATCGTTTACACCTGTTTGAATTTGGTGAAACCTTGCCGGGGAATGTGGTTACCATGAATGCGGAAGGGCACACTCCCGGCCATACGGTGTACCAGGCGGGCAAGCTATTGGTGATAGCCGATTTGATTCACGGGGCCGCTCTTCAATTGGAACATCCCGAAATCTGTGCTGCGTATGATATGGATAAGGATGCGGCGGTGAAGTCACGTAAACACTTCCTCCGGTATGCCAAAGAAAATGGATTGACAATGGCGGGAATGCATTTGCCGCCTCCGGGATTTAAATAGTACTTTCCGGATGGGACGTGATAGGGGGTGTTTCTTCACTCCCTTTTGACTTTTCCTCCGTTTTCGGGCGCTTGGCAGGGGAGGGCTTCTTCCCGTATTTGCGTTCTTTTTCCCAAGCGGCTTTTCTTGCTTCGTATGCTTCGTATTGCTTTTCTAAATAGTTGTCGGCCATGATTTTATTGTTTTAATTAGAGATTGTTCATCGTTGGGTGGGCAATGAAAACTCTTGCCAGTCATATTCCTCTCCGTTTTCGTCGGCTACGGCAATGCGGAAGATGACTTCTCCCGTCTTTATCCGTTCTCCGGCGCTGATGCTGGCGGTGTATTTCACGCCTTCGCGGGGAGCGATTTGTTCTATCATGACGGATGGCGAGATATAGACGTGCTTCATGCCCGTGACTTCCGCCACTACCGGCACCACGTTGAAGGCGGTCCTGTTTCCCTCGTTCATAATTTCGAAGACAACTTTGCAATTCTCCCCCGCATTGATTACATGGTCGCGGCTATCGTCGATGAAACGTATATTGCGTATCTTCAGGTTGTTGATGGCGGAGGGGCGCGCTTCCGGTCGGGGATTATAGGTGGGCTGGGTTCTCTCTACCCGGTAGCTGTATTCTTCCGTTTGTTTGGGGGCGGTGGCGGCATTGGCAATGGCGGCTCCGGCAATGGTTCCCACAATAGTGCCGATGGCAGAACCACGGTAACCTCCTCTCCATCCTCGGTTGTTCTCGCCTATCAGCCCGCCGATGGCGCCTCCTACATTGCCTCCGATGGCGGCTCCCGCCAATACGGCGCCCGGGTCACCCGCCGCCATGCGGTTGGTGCTACATCCGCTACACAATATGGCTAATGCCAATATCCCTATAAAATGCATGCTAATCAGTTTCTTCATATCAAAATCCTATTTAGTATGTATATGTGCATTAGAACTCTGTAAAGGTATGGATAAAATTTTGTTTGCTGAAATGCGGCTTCTGTTTTTATTGTTCACTTTGGCTGGAAAAGGTGGTTTTATTGAACAAAAGTTCCTTAGAATATTGTGGAATCGGAGGATATAGTCTATTTTACAGGAAATAAAATGTAAGGACTATGAGTACTTTTCGTTCCATAGAAGAATTAGTGAAGAGCCTTGAACGCGAGAAAGAGCTACTGAAAGAAATGTTTGCCAAGCGGAAGTCGCTTTCGTTTCGCTATGATTATGCGCTTGAGATGACAGAGTATAAAGAAGAGCGTATCCGTTATCTGATCGACTACGGTGTAATACGTGACACGGGTGACTTTCTTGAAATGGAAGATCTCTATCTGAAGTTCTTTGAAGACGTGTTGGAGGTGAATGAAGAAATCAACGTGTCTTTTTGTACAGGACTATCTTACCCGCCTCAATGAAAATATAGATTATTACCTGAAAGAAAGTAATGAAAAGCGCAAGTATAATTATCAACGCGAAGTGAAACGCTGCCTGAAAAACATTGCCCTTACCACTGTCCGCAATGTAATGGACCTAAAAAAGGAACATGGATAATACTTACAAGAACGAACCCAACTACCAAATAAAAAAAGCGAAGTTGATGAGATTAAGTGAAAAACTTAAGAACATCTCTTTGCTGATAACTAAAAGTGAGGAGCTGATTGATAACCAGCAACCGGTCTTTTTCCGCGTAGCCATGGATGTGCAAATGCGGAATGTGGTGAGCGACGTCAAGCTGCAATTGAACGATTCTTATCATAATCTGCTCGAAATTCACCGGCAGATTGTCCATTACCTGAACCTGATAGACTATCAGAACCGTATCTTTGAAAAGATAAGGAAACTGAAGTATCTGAAAGACCAGTTCCTGTTGGAAGAGAACACGACTATCCGGCAAGTTGTTTCGCAACGTCATCCGTTATGGATGGAACCTCAGACGAACTACCGCATAAAGTTGTCGATAGATTATTTGCGAACTTCGGATGAGGCTTTTCAAGCCGTCAGGAAGTTGGCAGCACAGCAAAAGAACAGGAAGCATGGTCCGAAAAATCTGGCTGAAGCGATCCCCGGAGGGTATCTGGATAATCAGTCGCAACAGATTGACGCGATAAACCTGCGGGAAGTGTACAACGCTTTTACGGCCTCCGGGATGCATCTGTTTGGTTTCGTGATGAACTATCGCTTTCGCAAGGAAGTATCCCGCGGAGATAAACTGATTTATTTTTGCCAGTTGGCTTCCCAATATGCTGATGAACTCAATTTTACGGAAAGCTATGAGTGCTCGGGCAATGTGGAATATCCTTTGATTTACGCCAAATAAAACTTTTTGAATATGAAATATACCGAAGAGATTTTCAATATACTTAGTAAAGGAGGGTTTATTTCCTCGAACAGTATTTCCACTCAGGTGAAGCGTTATTATGATGCTATTGAAGAAGACTTACCCGATTATTATGAATATTATCAAGGAATCGGACTTTATCTGGAAGGGGGAGACGGTTACTATCATTTTACGCGCAAAGAGGCGAAAGTGGATTTGGAGCGCAAATTGGAGGCTGCCTTGAAATGGATTGATTATATGAGTTTCTTGAAAACCTATCATTCGGCTTTCGGTCCCGGATTCCTGTTTCGTGCGGCTGATATTGAAATTCAGATCGGTTGCGATATGGAGTTGAAGGAGAAAGCTTCCAAACTGTTCTCCGACAAAAAGAAGCATGAGGAAGTAGTGGCTAAACTGATTAATGAACTGGAAAAGATGGGATTTATAGAAAAGGAAAATGAAGTGGACGGGACATACAAAGTGCTGACTGCTTTCCATTATATGGAAGAATTGATTGACTGTATCACTATATCGGAGGAGGTGCAAGATGAGATACCTGAATAAGATTATTTTTCTGAACAGTGCCCATATTCCTTATGCAGAGGTGAAACTGGATGGTAATGTACATTTCATTGGTACGCAGGGAGTGGGGAAGAGTACATTGCTCCGCGCTTTGTTGTTTTTCTACAATGCCGATAAACTTAAGCTCGGCATCCCCAAGGAGAAGAAGAGTTTTGATGCATTCTACTTCTCATACTCCAATTCTTACATCATCTATGAGGTGATGCGTGAGAATGGAGCCTACTGTGTGGTGGCTGCCAAATCGCAGGGGAGAGTGTCTTTCCGTTTTGTAGATGCTTCGTTTGAGAGGGACTGGTTCATCAATGAACATAATGAGGTGTATCCGGAGTGGGGGCGTATCCGCGAACGTATCGGTGGAAAACGCCAGATTACCTCGCAAATCACCGTCTATGAGATGTATCGTGACATTATCTTCGGCAACAACCGTAAGCAGGACATGACTCTTTACCGGAAATTCGCCATCGTGGAAAGCGCCAAGTACCAGAATATTCCGCGTACCATACAGAACGTCTTCCTCAACTCTAAGCTGGATGCCGATTTTATAAAAGATACCATTATCCGTTCCATGACCGATGAAGAGGTTTTTGTTGACTTGAGTTTTTATCGAAGCCAGATTAAAGAGTTTGAGCAGGAGTATAATGACGTGATGCTCTGGTTTACCAAAAACAAGAATGGCGAAATTCCCGTGCGGAAGATAGCGGATAAGGTGATAAATTCGTATCGTGACCTGATTTATTCCCACAAACAGATAGATGAGGAACGTGCCGAGTTGAACTATGCTGAGAAACAGGCGTTGCAGGAAATCCCTCATATCAGAGAGAAGATAAATAAAACGGAGGTTGAGCGTGAACGGTCTATCCGGCTGATTGATGAATTGAGAGAGAAATATAATAAGGAAAGAGATACTCTTGTTAGTGGCAAAGGTGGCATTGAGACGTTGTTGAAGCAGGTGCATGAAAAACGACTCCATTATGAACAAATCAACATAGAGGAAATAATAAAGCGGGTGGCACAGGAGGGATTACAAAACGGAGAATTGGTACGCATCTCGACCATGAAGGAAGAACTGACACGGGCCTATCAGGATGTGCTGTCCAAATACAGTTCGTTGTTTAAGAATCTGGATGCCGATTTGAGTTTGTTCGAAAATAATAAGCAGACTCAGATTCTCGAAAAAAGATCATCTGTTGCCGAACGTCAGGAGAAAGCTATGGCACAGTCTCGCGCTGAAGAGGATAAAGTGCGGGCGGCGTCTGAGGAAAAGCTGCAAACGGTGGAGCAACGATTGGCACAACTGCGTGGCGAGGAGATGCAGATGAAATTGAAGCAGCAGAAAATGCTTCATGAAGAACACTATAAGAAAGAAATTTCAGATTGTGAAGCTGGCATTGATGAATTGCGCAGAAGGGATAAGGAACTGGAATTGCAGATACGCCGGCAGCAAATGGACATCGGTCAACGGAGGAATGAATGTGAGCTAAAACGCAAAGAGTTGGAGATGGCGGCTCAGAGAAGCATGGATGCAGTGCGTAGGGAAAAGGCGGATGTTGAAGGACAGTTGCAGGCATTGGATGCATTGATAGAGAAGCGGGAGGGTTCTTTTTTGCGATTGGCTGGAACAGCATAATCCCGGTTGGCGAGAAACGATAGGCAAGGTGGCGGACGAAGAGTCGGTGTTGTACAATCATGAATTGAATCCCCCGTTTAACGGATGATGCTGGGACTTTATTCGGTGTTTCATTGAACTTGTCGGCTATTGAACGAAGCATCCGTACTCCCGAAGAGATGAAACAGGAACGGGCTGCGAAGCAGATCGTTTATCAAGAACATTGCAACCGACTGACACGATTGGCCGAGGAATTGAATGAAAATATAAGTTTCCTGGAGAAAAAGTATTCCAAACAAATCAGGGAAATGGCCGAGCAACAACATCTGATGGAAGCTGAACGAGGGCAAATTCCTTTATAAGCTAAAGAATCTGCAAGCGGATCATGCCACTTGGAAAACGAAGGAAGAAGAGTGGAAAAGAGTACGGATGGAAGAATTTCAGGCTGGTCTGAATGAGATTGCTCATCGGTTCTATCTGGCGGATGAAGAGAAAAAGAAATATCTGTCTGAGCGTGAGAAACAGTTGAAGGCTTGCCAGAAGAACTATAAAGATGCCAAGACAGAGCTTCAGCTTGAACTGGACCATTATGTTGACGAAGTTCGGCAGGAGATTGAACATCATAAGCAATTGATTGAAGAGCAGAAGAGAGAACTCCGGCAGGCACAGGATGCTGAACTGAATGGCAAGGGAGCTGATGTGGCAACCATTCGTAAATATGATGAGAGGTTGGCAGAGATCAGGGAAGAATTGAGGTATATCAGCGAGCATCGCAATCAGGTGGCTTATTATGAAAAGGATAAGCAAGAACTCTTTGATAAAGAACCTGTCATGCGTAGCCGGAAGAAAGAATATGAGACTAAACTTTCGGCTTTGGACGAGCGGTTTGCACTGCGACGGGAGAAACAACAAAACGGGCTGAAAGAAATAAATAGTGCGCTGGAAAAGCTAAAGCAGGAATTGCATATATTAGAAAGCGGATTAGCGGAAGCAGATGCCTTTTTGAATGACGAAACTTTTTGTCCGGCCGGAGCGATGGAAGTGGGAGAGAAGCCTACCAGGAAAAACTGTGATACTCTTGTGAAGGAACTTAAGTCGCTCATAGTCTCTTTTTATCAGAAAGACGGAAGATTTCAAGAAAGCCGTGATGCAATTCAAAGGTTATTTTTCTGCGAAGAATACATTTCATTTCCGTACTGAACTGATTGGCGAACAGGATTACTATGACTTTGCTTCGAACTTATGCGAGTTTGTAGATAATGATAAAATTTCTGATTATCAGAAGCATATCAGTGGACGATACACTGATATTATCCGGCGTATATCGAAAGAGGTGGGAGACTTGACCCGAAATGAGAGCGAGATTCGTAAAACCATTGGTGATATCAACGATGATTTTATAGAGCGGAACTTTGCCGGGGTGATAAAGGAAATATCCCTCCGTCCCTTGCCAAGCAGTGACAAACTGATGCAGTTGTTACTGGAGATAAAGAAATTCAGTGATGAGAACCAACATAATATGGGAGAAGCGGATTTATTTTCGCAGGCTTCCCGTGAAGATGTCAATGCGACAGCGGTACGTTATCTGTTGTCGTTCATGAAACATTTATTGGACGATCCGGGCAGAAAACAATTGGCTTTGTCGGATACTTTTAAATTGGAGTTTCGGGTTAAGGAAAAAATGATAATGATACGGGATGGGTGGAAAAGATTGCCAATGTGGGTTCTGATGGAACGGATATTCTGGTGAAGGCTATGGTAAATATTATGCTTATCAACGTGTTCAAAGAAAAGGCGTCCCGTAAGTTCGGTGACTTCAAGATACATTGCATGATGGATGAGATAGGTAAATTGCATCCCAACAACGTGAAGGGAATTTTGGACTTTGCCAATTGCCGGAATATCCTGTTGGTGAACAGTTCGCCTACTACATATAATGTGGAGGATTATAAATATACTTATTTATTGAATAAAGATGGGCATTCTAATACGCAGGTGGTGCCTTTGTTAAAATATAGTAAGGCATGAGAAATGGGAAAGAATATGTTATGACCGTGGCTGCGGCGCGTAAGGTTGCGCGGATGTTGAACGGTGAATCGGTGGGGTATTCCTCGTTTCCTGCATCACTGGCAGAAGAACTATTGGAAGAAGGTGTTTTGGTGCAAAGTTCTTATGGGAGGCGTGGCAGTTATCGGATATGTGATGTGGAAGGATGTCGCACTTTTCTGGCCCAACGTTATTCCATAAGCGGGAGTTTGGAGGAGTGGATTGAGATGATGTCTCGTCAGGAGGCGGTATCTCGTGCGGAGCAGGTGGCGATGGCAGGCAATTCTAAAGTTCGGAAAACTCGTGGGTTTAAAGGGTTTCTCGTAAATAGTTATAGTCCGATAGAGGCAACTTTGTGTGAGGAGCCGTTAGTGATTGAGCCTGTGCAGGGTACTTCTATTTTTATAGAAGATTATGAGCACTTTCGAATTCCCGATGATGTGGTTGTGGTAGGAATGGAAAATGGAGAGAATTTTCAGCGGATTCGTGGGCAGCAATATTTATTTGATGACTTGAAAGTTCTTTTTGTTGTCCCGTTACCCTCAATCAACAGATTTGCGTACTTGGTTGCAGATGATTCCTAATCGTTATATTCATTTTGGTGACTTTGACCTGGCAGGGATTGACATTTTTCAGAGAGAGTTTTACGCTTTTCTGAGAGAACGTTCTGAGTTTTTTATCCCGGCAGATGTAGAGGAACGGCTGAAGAATGGTAATCGTAAGCTTTATGATGTGCAGTATGCCCGGTATAAATTTATGGATATTATGGATGAACGATTGTTGCCTCTTGTTGAGATGATCCATAGATATGGGAAGGGATATGAGCAAGAGGGGTATATAATCGGGTAACGAGAGATGGCTGATTTTGATAATAACAATAACTAGAGTCAATATTTTATGATAACAATATCTAACTTTGAAAAGTATGTTCTTCCGCAGATTTTGGTGCGTGGTGAAGACTATTATGAATCCGGCGCTGTGTTAGAAATCGAAGAGGAATCTACGGGTGAATGGATTGCAACAGTTTGCGGTACGGAGAATTATGAGGTAACTGTATCGATGGAAGGGAATGAGATTGTTGCTTGGGAGTGTGATTGTCCCTACGATGGAAATATTTGTAAACATGTGATAGCTACGCTTCTGGCAATTCGTGACAGTCGAGGCAAAGCCGGTCGTTTCTTGTCAGCTAAGGAAGCAAATACACAGTTGGGGTTGTTGGGAAAGAGTATGCCCCAAATTGTGAAGGATAAAGAAATAGAACAAATCCTTTTGTTTGCGGAATCGGACAAGTTATCCGATTTTATTCTGAAATATGCTGCTTCACATTCTGATTTTAAGTCAGCTTTGGTTGAGGCTTTTTTGCCGAAAAGACCGGCGAAAAAGGTGGACTATCGAAATGAAATAGAGAGTTGCTTTAATTCTTCATATAGAAAGTACTCTAAGAAAGGACGATATTATGAACCTGAGCTAGACTGGAATGAGATATCTGATAAAGTAGATGGATATTTGGCTAAAGCCACTCTGTTGTTTCAACGGGAGGCTTTGGAAGAGGCGGCAACAATTGCTCTTCAAGTACTTCGCTCTATAGGGGGAATTATATTGACGAAGACTTTTATATAATGATGCTGATATTGATTTTGGTATCATTTGTGAAGATGCCGGAGATTTATTACTCAAAAGTAGTTCAGCATTCAGGGTGCATCACAGGCATTGAAAGAGAATGTATTGAATGAAATTATCCAAATATCCAAACTGGCAACATATCGTGAATATGAAATCTTCGATATGGATGAATTGGTGCAACAGATTATGCTTTCAGTGCAATCTAAAGAGGAGGCTTTGTTGAGTGTGGATAAGCTTATAAAGGAGAGAACAGAACGTTGGGACCTCTATAAGTTAGTGCTTCGGAAAATAGAAATATTGAAAGAATTGGATAAGACAACTGAGGTTGAAGCTACTATATCTGAATTTCTTTATTTACCTGAAATCAGACGACAGGAAGTTGCAAAGCTACTGGATGAAAAATGTTATGAGAAGGCTATCTGTATGCTGAATGAAGGAATAGTGATAGCTGAAAGAGGAGGAAATCTTGGCACATTAAGAGAATGGCAGGAACAATTACTTTTCATTTATGAAGAAGTGCATGATGTGGCCAAGGTCATTGAAATGTGCCAGTTATTGTTTATTCATACGAATGGAAGTTTGGATTATTACCATAAGCTTAAGTCGTTGATATCTTCCACGGATTGGAAGGAGTATTTGAGTACATTGATGCAAGAAACGACTTTTTATGATTACTGGGGGAGTGGAAATAATAAAGCAGATATTTATATAGAAGAAAAAGAGTATGATAAATTATTTAGCTTTTTGTCTGCTGTGAAATACAGGCGTTTAGACGCTTTAGTGCAGTATGCTTCCCATCTGAATGCCACCCATTCTTCTCAAATACTTTCTTTGTTTACGGATGATCTTCGCGTTTATGCGGAGAAAAATCTGGGACGGAGTCATTATGAGTACATAGCTCGGGTGCTACGGGGTATGCGGAAATTGAATGGCGGGAAGGATGTTGTGAAACAATTGGTGGAAGAATTCAGGGTTTTGTATAAACGTCGTCCGGCGATGATGCAGGAGTTGGGAGAGTTCTAGCCATATCTTATTTGCCTGTTATCTTTTATTCGAACTTGTCGGAAATGAAAGCAGACTATCTACTAAACGACAGTCTGCTTTATCTTCTTTATAGAGTCTTCATTTGGTATTTGTTCCTGCTCTAACCGAAAATTGTTTTCTTGCAAGAAACGATATAGGTCATACTCTTCCAAAGTTAATTGAGGTAATGTTTGCAATAAAGCCGGTGTTCCCTCTTTTACCAAGTGTCGATAAGTATGGAATGTCTCCCAGTCCATCATCAGTGCAATTGCGGATGGGTAATAGCTGCGGAACTGGTTGAGAATTTGCAGCCCCTGCGCATCTAAATCTCCCCAATAATAGTTTTGTACATGAGTCATCCATGGAATCTCTTTCAGGAAACTGATGTTGAAGCCTCCCCCGCTCCATACGGCAATACTGTCAGGTTGCAGTGGTAAGGTTAGGAAATTCATTTTATTTTCCATGATAAATACGTATTTACAAGCGCAGTTCAGACGTTGGAAATCTGGTAATGGAAGAGATACATCTGTCCAGCAGAAGCCTGGAGCCAAGGTACTGTCCAGAAAACGTATGCGGATTAATGGTTCGGCACATTTCAGTCCATACCGTTTTTCGAATGTTTTTTCATTGAGAGTGATAGTAGATGCGGGTAATAATTCATCGAGTAAGGATTTGAGTAAATCCTTGTTTTCTTCGATGTATTTGGTGTGTACCTCAATTGGCAACTCGCGGATGTAAAGATGAGGGCGGGGATGTTCTGTAAAGTACTTGCATACCTTGATTGTATCTCTCCATGTGTCGTGACTGATAAGTCGGAGAGGATTTCTTTGACTCCATTCAATAAGCTGCGGCATTTCATTGGTGATTAGTTGCCAATTTCGGATGAATATATCCAATTCGTTTCGTTTGCGAGTAATATGCAAGTAAATCTCTAAAGATGGAATTTGTATGCAAGTCGGAATGTTTTGAATTCCAATCTTTTCAAAACTCTTTTCTGTCATCTCTACTGTGTATCCCCATAGGGATGCACCTTTTTGTAGTTCTGCGATAGAAGCTTTGTATTCTGTCAGTTTTAGCAGAATATCTTTGGCTGTTATCTTTCCTATGCGACTAATTTCTTTCGGAAAGAAAGATTCTCCTGTCGTGATTGACAGGAGTAACTCTTTCCACCAACTCAGGCTTTGTTTCTTTATGTCTTGTGGTGTAATCATTGGATAATTTCTATTAGTGAGTGATGCTGTTTTTTCTCTGCTTTATACTCTTCAATGCTTAAATTGCGAATCTGCGACTCATTGCCTTCCGGATTAGATACATAGTGTACGGAATGGATATAATTCTCAATGACATGTATTTTCTGCATGGGAGTGACAATCAACAGTTGCAGATTCAGCTTTTTGAATAAATCAAGTCCGAATTGTGTACTTTCATCGTCACCACGTCCGAAGGCTTCGTCTATGACTACAAACCGGAATGATTGGCTTCGCTCTTCCTGATAGTTCAGTCCAAATTGATAGGCGAGGGCAGAAGCTAGAATGGTATAGGCCAGTTTTTCTTTTTGACCGCCCGACTTACCGGAAGTACCGGCATAAAAACTCTTTCTCTGCATCATCTGCACGATAGCGTTCACTGACATTGAAGAGAAACCACTGGCGTACGTCTGTGACTTGTGTGGTCCATTCAATATCCTTGTTCTCATTGCTGCGGAACCGGTTCAGAATGCGTTGTACTTGTTCAAAACGTTCCTCAGTATAAGCATCATCTGTACTGAGGATATTGTTGTAGCAAGCTTTCAGATCTCCTTTGAAGTCAAGGATTTCTCGGTTGGGATTGGTTACGGCTTGTAGTTTGATGTAAGTATCTTTGTTGAATTCGATAGCTTCCAGATGTTTATTGATTATTCCTATTTTTTCCTGAATCCGCTTGGCGTGTAAATCAAGTTTGCTGTCGAAGGTAACAATGCTTTTTATTGTATCCTGATTTAATAGGACTTTTAGTTTAGCCTCGTGTGCAGGTAGTCCTTCTTTAACTACTTGTTGGAGAATCTTCAGATATTCTTTCCGAGCTTCAATATCTTCAGGTAATTCCAAGGCATCAAAAGGAAAAGCGTTTCGATAGTCACGCATGATTTGGGTTATTTTTTCTCGTGTCGTATCTCGCTTTTTCTGTATGTTCAATCGCTTGCCTGATAGACTTTTAGATAGCTCCGCTTTTAAATTGTCTATGTTGCCGAGTGTATAAGAAGTGTCAGGCTGTGCTGATTCTATTTTAGAATAAAAAGATGCTTTTGTCCTCCGGCGAACAAACAATTGATTGCAGCTGTAGTTCCGGTAATTGATTATGGGCTGTTTCTATTTGATTATTCAACCGTCCGCGGTTATCTTTTAGTTTATCTATGTGATTCCTTAATTCACTTTCTTTGTATTCCATTTGTTTCTGTTGTTCTGCCAGTGTTTTTATCAGATTATTGCTTTCTGATAACTCTTGTTTTTCCTTTTGTAGGTGGGATATATGTTCTGTTTCTTGCTGCCAGTTCAGCTCATTCCAATCTTGAAATCTTTTTATTTGCATTAGTGATGACAAGGTGGCATTGCACAAATCAATTGCCTTTGATTTCTCTTTAATTTCGTTTTTTTCTATTTCATATCGAGATAGAAGCGATTTCAAGTAGGCTTGAATGGCCTGTATTTTCTCCTTGTTGCTCCAGCCCAATATGAAATTTCTGCGATCCCAGAGGTCTCGGCGGTCATCTTTCACATGTCGCAAGCGGCCGGTTTTTATTTGTCCTTCTTTCGTGATTCCATCGCTGACATTTTGAAACTCATTTAAAGATACGCATTGTAGATTGAAACGACGTACCAATTCTTTTTCCAGCCAGTTGTGGAATGGAGTATTTGACTTTATATTGATTTTGTTGACTGCTGATGAGGGTGATAAATCTTCAACGAGCGTGTTGTATTGTTTGCTCTCTTCGGGAATGCGGAAATATTCCAGACGGATTCCTTTATGTCGATTATCCTGCAGCTTATTGGCGTTTATGAACCCTGATACAATGTGATAATATCTGTCGGGGACTAACATGCTGATGCCAAATCCTCGCAATAATCGTTCCAAAGCTCCTTCCCATTCTTTATCTTCAGAGCGAACTTGTAACAGTTCGCCCACAAAAAGGAAGTTCTTCTTCGCAGATGCCCAAATGTTCAACCAATTGTTTTCTTATCTCCAATATGCCGGAGGGTAATTGGTTGGAGCGTGTTTGAAGAGACTCTATTTCTGACTTTTGTATTTCTATTTCTTGTTCGGTATTGAGATGCTCAGCTATCCTTGAACCTTGCAAAGTGGTCAGTTTTTCCCTCTCTTTCCGCATCTCCTCCTGCTTTTCTTCGGTACTTTTTAAATTGCGATAGAAGGTTTGTTCAGTGTTGGCTGTGGGGAGTCCGCATTGCAGGGTTAGTTGGAGATAATCTTCGTGTTGCTTCTTTTTATCTTGTCGAGCTTTAGTGGCTTGCGCTATTTCTACTTTTATCTGATCCAGGCGTGCGCCTCCGTTATCACGGATGGCCTGCCGAAGTTCATTGATCGTATTGCGACATGTATCAAGTTCAGCCTCTGCTTGTTTGATTTGACTTTCCAACTGCACGAGTTTGCGCTTGCAATTGGCAATCTCTTTTTGCAATAGATTTATTTTTTTATCGGCAAAGTAGGATGGTATAACATCCGATAATAATACCTCAATTTCGTGCAACAGTTCTTCTGTCTGAGAGTAGTCATGGTCCAGTTCGGTCAAAGGATTTAGAATATCCCGTTGCTTGCGGGCTTCCATTACGGCTGCATGTGCTTGATGTAAGTTATCGAACCGTTTTTTCAGTTCTTCTATCTGTTCTTGTATATTGGTTGGTTCCAGCATTTGTTCGCGCACAAAGCTAGTAAGGCTACTTACAGATTTCATAGAAACTGTTTGATAAAATAGTTCGATTGCTTTGTCGGAATTCATGCCGAATAACTGGCGGAACCGCTGGCTGTATCGTGAGAAGTTATCATCAAATATTTCGATGTGGTTATTGGTACGCAGTCTTCTCTTCAGTTCTTTAATGTCCGTAAATCCAGAGAAATGCTCTTTGATACTGAGCGGCTCGCTTCCAATCAGTAATAATTTGCGAACATTACTGTTGTTTTCAATCCAAAAGAGTTGCGCTAAGGAAGTGTGTATGTTGTATCCTTCATTATAAAAATTGGCGATGATTACTGTAAATGTAGCTTCACCAGCTTTTATATATCGCAGAGAAACGGCTTTACTGCCATTGGTCAGTTCGTCACTTTTGGAACTGTAGTTTCCTTTGATGTATGAGGCCAGATTACGCTCTTTGCTTTCGGCACCGGCTGCTTTGTTGAATGTGATGCGGTTATATGGTACCAAGAGGCAAGTCAGAGCATCAACAACGGTCGATTTCCCCGATCCTACAGCACCGGTTAGCAATGAGTTTTCACCTTCTGGAGTGATTTTCCATATCTTGTTATTAAAGGTTCCCCAGTTTAATAATTCCATGTATTGCAGGCGATGGCCTACTTGCTCGATTTTATTCTTCATTTCTTTGACTGTTTTACATATTCTTTATATCGTTCTAACCACTCACTGACTTGGTCTGCATTAATAAATGCTTTAATAATACGATTGACTTCGTATTGTTCTTGGTCTGTTTTCATTTGGCGTAAAAATCCTTCGTCTATCACTTTTCTGACGGCACTGTCTATCTGCTTTTGGGTATTTACTTCATTGGTGTTCTCTTTCAAGTGCAACTTCATCAGATTGTCAATCTCTTCGCGGCTCAGTATGGCCTTGGTAGATTCTCCTTCCTGGTCATTTTCTATCAGATGTTTGCGTAGCAACAAGCAAAGGAGTGAAACGTGAAAAGTGAGCGGTCGTCGTCTGATTAACTTTGGGGCAGTTTCCTGTTCCGGAGATTCTTCCTCACAGGTTGTCTGCAACTGTTGCTGTTTTAGATAAGCATAGCCTTCTGCCTTGTCGATAATGACATCCAGATGGATATCGGCAAAATAATTTCGCACATCCCGTTCATGTTCGGGTTGCATCAACGTGTTCCATATTTCTTCTTGATGGCTATATACAATACCTTTTAATAAGGCTATCAGTACGTTGGAATAAGTCTTTCTCATTAGCTGAATATGATTTTAGGGATTTTTACTTTAAATATTTGTCCGGTTTGTGAATTGCAGATTTGTATTTCTTCTTGTTCGCTTGTAGAAACCGAATGTCGTTCTCCGTTTTTAGTTGCAATGTCCAGATAGGCTACTACTTCTGCCACTCCTTTTTCAATTGGATGCACCTTTATTAATTCCTGTAAAGAGACTTGAGGTTGATATCTGAGCAATTGCCTGATATTTTCTTTTAGCTTAGGAATATTTATCTCAAATTGTTCGTACAACAATTCATTATCACCGGATGCTTGCCCTTCTTGTAACTGTTGCTTTTTGAATTTGACTTGTTCGGGAGGTGAGAAAAGTGGTCGGTCACATATAAGATTGATGCGGATGATATCTTCAACTTCCAATGCCGGGAGTCTGGTAAAGTCAATCTCCGGATGTTCGAAGATTAATTTGAGTCCTTCGTCTATCTGTTCGTGAATTCGCTTGTTCTCGAAAAAAGACTTATGTTCCAGATATTTACGCAACTGATTCCAAAGTGAATTCGTTGTTTTGTTGGTGCGATCTCCCGCTTCTATCAGGCTATTTCTTAATAATTCCATACGGAAATTATCATTTCTCATCTTTTGCACAACAGGTATATTGAGCATGAGTTCAATTAACTTTTCAAGTTCAACTTGCTTGGATTGTGATAGCAAAAATTCCCAGAAGGCAGTGAAACTCTTACCTTGGTCGGTTTGTGTCAGAAAAAGTCTTGTTGTTCAAACAAGTCTGATAGAACTTCTCCTTTCGACTGGCTGGTGGTAATGATTTGTCTTCTGAAATTACGGTTCAGGTCCCTGAAGTTCTGTTCTACTTCCCTGAAATCTGCAAGCAGTGACTTCGCTGTATCTTCTATCAAGAAATACTCCTCCTTTATTTGTCGTTCGTTCAGCATTTCCAGTTTGCCAGCCTTGATATCCTCAATATCCTGTTCTAAAATCCGCTTCTGTGCTTCTAGTTGGGCTAATCTTTCCGAAGCATTCATTTGAGTTTTACCTACCAACCTTTGCATTCGTTCGAAAAGATATTTCAGGCGTGACTCAGTACCGATAAATTCTCGTTTCTCCAGACTGTCAATCCACTTGAATATCAGTTCCGTAGCTGGTGTCAATTCATAAATAAATTCGTCTGTTTTTCCTGGATATTTGCGAAGAAAGCCTGCGTTACTCCAGTCGGTCAGATATTCAGTCGGCGGTTTGGGATAGGTTTTATTCGGTTCATTCAGTACATAGAGAATATCTGAAAGGCGGCTAGACAGTTCTTTTTCAAGAATGCCACCTTCCTCCTGATTGGAGAACTCCTCCTTGAAGGTAGAGAATAGAAAGCTGATAATAAGTGGGGCATTATCAGCTTTCAATAATCGGATAGAAGTATGGTTTTTAAGCAGTTGGCTTATATATTCATAAGTCATATACGATGGCTTTTTATGGTGGAACAATATGGAGCTTCTCTACTTGTTATCGTTACATTTTTTAATATATATAATGACTCAATTTGGTTTTCCGGATGCTCGTCCTGCGAAATCCGGTTAATTCGCGCTTTCGAATATACCTGTATATCCCTGTTCGCAAAGTTTACTGATTTCCTTGTTTTTATCACGGGGGATAAAACCTAACTTGTAATCTTTGTAATAGATAGCTACTGCATAGGGGGCAAATTTGTTGTCTTCTTCTCTTCTCAGTTGCAGTTTAGTTCCGATAATGAGTTCCTGAAAAGCCAATGTTCCATCCCAATAGGTGAAACCGGCAATGTCGAAATTAATGAAATGTCTTCTTTCCATAACTTTGTATTTTGAGTATGATGGTACAAAGGAACGGACTTGTTTTGACAGGTTCTGTCACAAATCTATTTTTTTAGGCTTGTATGAGTGAATTTATATACTTAGAAGCATATTTTTTAATGTATTCTTTCAATTCCGGTGAGTCTATTAGTTGAATATCGGCAGCCAAAACAAGGACAAAGCGTGTGACGCCGATAAAATTACTGACTTGTGTTTTCAGCAACCAATGGTCGGGTGATATTTGTTGTGTGTCTTGCTCTGCTAATGGGTATTCTTCGATAAGCAGATTATAAGCCCTTCGGGTTAGTTGTAATGTAATGGGGAATTTGTCTCCTTTGTAACTGCTCATGCGGAATATATCCGTGAAACCTTCCAGATGTGATTCTTCATATTTCCAAGTGGTGGTGGTGACTTCGACGGATTCAATACGTGAAATGCGGAATAGTTTATTGCGTTGACTATCCGGTTCATAACACCATATTTCTACATAATTGGTGGTGAAAGCAAAAGGCTCCACATATCTGTCCGTAATGGTTTGACCGTGAGCGGATGAGTAATTGTGTAGAATAACCATCCTTTTCTGTTCATGAGCATCAATCAGGTTTCGAATATTATCAGCATCTCTTCCTTTAATGACAGAATCTGCAATGATTTTACTATTATAGACGGACGCCAATTTCCGTTTTAAGTTTTGTTTTATTAAATTATTGTTATCAATAGCTTCAATCACTTGATGAATCATGTATGCCTCTTCCTTACTGAAGTGAATGAGTTGGGAAAATATCTTTAAAGAAGGGTGATTCTTTACCCATTCGTATATGAGATCCTTCTTTGTAAATAGCAAATCCGGCAGCTTTGAATGTATCAAGATAGCGATAGATGGAACGAGGAGATGTTTCCATACGTTCGGCCAGTTCATCTACTGTATATCGGGTGTTGGCTGTTAGTAGCATCATGAGATGCAGCAGTCGTTCGAGTTTGGGTTGGTCCATTGTGTTTTTTGTTTTAAGTTGTTGGATGATAGATCCTTTTAATGCGTAAATGTAGATATTATTTCTCTGATTTTTAGAATAAACTATTATATTTGTCGCAGAAACTTTATACTCGTAAGAAGAAGCGTAAAGGTGAGGATTTAGCGGTTCAAATTGCTAATTTTCGTCATTAAAAAGCCCTTTATCCTTCAGACGTTTTAGCTCCTTGTCAAAGTCTGACAAATATTCACGATCTTGTATGAGTTTAAATTTCTCATATTCACAGAAAGCTTTCGTTTGTGCTTCCTCATTAGATATTGTGCCGGAATGTTTTAGAACCTCATAGTCGCTTATTGCTAGGAAATTGCTTAATTTGTTTTTCCAATCATTCATGGTCGTGATGAGCTGTTGCTCTGCTCTTAGCTCTGCAAAATCGAGAAAAGCGGATGACAAACGTTCTAACTGTGATACCTCTTTGTCTGACAGATAATTTTTGGCAACTATTGTATCTGACTTTTGTATTCTTCCATCAGGGGCTTTCTTCCACGTAGTCAACCCCATGTGGGGCATTTCAGCATCAGCACGATTGTAGATTAATTCTGCTGCTGTATGGTGGGTTACTGCCCAATGCATCATATTTTTGTACCATTTTGAAAAACAGTTTGGTTATTTCTGATTTAGCATCGTAATCTGCACTACATTCAGCATATACATCTGTTATTTTCTGGTAATACCTGCGTTCGGAAGTGCGGATTTCACGGATACGTTGCAGTAAATCATCGAAATAATCTTTTCCGAAATGGCGGCCTTGTTTTAAGCGTTCATCATCCATAGCAAAGCCTTTGACGATAAATTCCTTTAGAACTCCGGTAGCCCAAATTCTGAATTGAGTGGCTTGGTAACTATTTACCCGGTACCCTACAGCAATGATTGCATCAAGATTATAGAACATAGGAGAACGTTCAACTTCTCTTTCTCCTTCTTGCTGAACTATCTGAATTTTTCGGATAGTTGCTTCTTCTTGCAATTCTCCAGACTCGTATATTTGTCCTAAATGATAATTGATTGTCTTTACATCTACTCCAAAAAGAGCAGCCATCCGCTTTTGAGACATCCAGAAGGTTTCATTATTGAATATCACTTCTATTTTTACTTCTCCCTGACTTGTTTTATAGAGTAAGATATTGGAGGATAGATTATTGGAGGTTAGCTCAAATAAACTTGTCTGATTTTTGAAAAAGATACGCGCTTGTTGTACTAATGCTTTCTTGGAGTCTGCATTTTCGGCAATGATAAGACAAGCCATTCTTGATAAATGGAAGTTTTCTACATTTCTGTATGCTCCGAACCAAGTTTAACCATTTCTACAGTAAGGTGAAAATGGTCGTTTATATCCTCCTTTTGCTTGAGCAATCGCAATAGCTTTCTTTACTACAGAAGCAAATCTGTAATAGGTCGTATAACCCATAGCTCCACATAAATCACGCGAAGTCCAATATTCCTTTCCATTTTGACTGTACTTCTTTATTAGCTCAAGTTGAGGCTTCATTTCAGGTATCTTGTTCTCTCCCATATGTGTTAACTATTTAAATCATTAACTTTTAACTCACCAGACATGAGTTTCGCAATAATGTATCAGGAATCATTGATAATCGCATATTTTGAAACGAAATTTAGTACAACTTACTTGTGTACATAATGCTACAAAGTTAAGAAAAAGAATTTACTATATGAAGGAAGAAAAAAAGAATTTATCTGTTTTCAATAGATATAGTTTATCTTATTGCATCCTCACTATGTAATACTCTGTTCTCCTCCTTTTTTCTTTAACCTATGATCTAACACAGTAATGAATCTTTTCTTTTCGGAGATGTTTTTAATATGTTCGCATCTGTCATATTCTGTATTATACAACAAAGGCTTGCTGCTCTATTTTCTTTCCACCTTCTTCACCCACAGGAAATAACTCTTCAACAATGTCTCTTCCGGTATAAGTTCCCTCATCCCGTGCTCTTCCAGATACAGCTCCGTGGCCCTTGTGAACATCATCCCGTTCTTAAACTTGTTCCTTCGCAGGAAGCGGTAATAATCCATTCTCATTTCATAGTTGATTTCCTGCTCCAGAACCTTCACGGCCTCCTCTCCCAGATAATTGTAGGTCCTCGGGTCTTTCCCCACACTGGGGCAAGGCAGGGAGAGGGTGACATTCCCCCGGTCCCGCCACGACACGCCCTTGGGGCGGGGAGTGGTGAGCTGTAGCAGGCAACTGTAAAGATTCTGGTTTTTGGTAAAACGGATGGCACCTTCCACTGTGCAGTGCGCGTATGCGCTTTGCAGGTAAGCCGCGAGATAGGGCTTCACCTGAATGGTAACTGTAATCATTTTGTATATTGTTTTGAAGTGAAAAATATTTCCATACGTTTGTGTCCCTGTGGCGGGGATCGTTCCTCGGAGCAGTGGAAGAAGGCAGATGTGTTACTCCGGCAAACGATGGAAAATCCCATGATTACAGTATGTCGATGTTGCTCTACGACCTGCGGGTCGTTTCTCTACGAGGAAGGGTGCCTTGCCCGTAGAGGAACGGATGGTTCCTCTACGGGTCAAAGCACTCGCCTCTGACCTTTGGTGCAAATATCTGTCAAATTAACATGTCTGACAAGACTTGAATGCAGTGGTTAAAGATAGTATTGTAACGAAACATTTGTCTTTGACTCCTGTTTGTGACGTAGTATATGCGCGTGCGACAACGTGCGAAAAAATGAATGAATATGAAAACAGTCTATTTAAACAAATTTATGAGTTCGGTGGTCACTGAACTTGAAATGAACGGGCAGTACGGCACCGCTCATGTATGCGGCAGCGTGCTGCGGTCGGTGATGGCTTTCGGTGGCGAGGGGCTGCCCGTGTCCGGCATCACGCCCTTGTGGCTGAAGGCGTATGAGGGTTACCTGCTCCATAAGGGCGGGAAGGGGCTGGCGTGGAATACCGTCTCCACCTATATGCGTATGCTCCAGGCGGTTTATAACCGGGCGGTAGCCCGTAAACTGGCGGCTTTCATCCCCCACCAGTTCCGTGACGTGTTCACCGGGCGCAAGGCGGACCACCGGCGTGTGCTGGAACGGGACGATATGCAGAAGTTGCTGGTGGAAAGGGAGCCCGACATCACTTCCCCCGGCATGGCTTGGGCACGTGCGTGCCTGGAATTGATGTTCCGTTTCCATGGTATGCCCTTTGTGGATCTTGCCCACCTGAGGAAGTCCGATCTGAAGGACGGCTATCTGACCTTGCGCCGCCGGAAGACGGGTATGCCGCTATCCGCCCGTGTGGACGGCCGTGCCATGCAATTGCTGGAACGCTACCGGAACCGGGACGACACTTCACCCTACCTGCTTTGTTTTCTGGACGGGAACCTGGAGGGTATGGCCGCTTACCGGGATTACCAACGGATATTGCGCCTGCTTAACAGCAGACTGCGTGCGCTTGCCCTGTGGAAGAAGGTACAAGGCAAAGTGACTTCGTACAGTGCACGGCATACATGGGCTACGGTGGGCAGGGTATTGCCACATTCCCATCGAGGTCATTTCCGAAGGGCTGGGACACGCTTCCGTAACCACCACCGAAGGGTATATGAAAGGGTTCGGAAATAGCCGGATGGACCGGGCGAACAAGGTTATAATGAATTACATATTTAAGGGATGATCTAATACAGTGTATGGGTGGTAATCCGTTGATATGTAGTGTGATGTATGGAAATTACCTTGTAGGTAACGGAGATGTGATTATGGCGCAAAAGTAGATAATATATTTCTAACTCCCAAGAGAAAGATGTTTTATTTGCCTGTTTACATGGATTAATTAACCGACGATTTATATTAGGAAACAAATACTACAGGTTCTACAAGTTTCTTTTTCAGCATACGGATGGAAAGGGGTTTTCTCGACCTACCCGTGTAAATCCGTATATAAATTCCCTTACCCGTTTCCTAAATTCGAAGACGGGAAAAGGATATTGTACACCGTGAGCCGCATGTACGTATAATTTCTTATATATGCCGGGCTTTTATGAGCCTTGTCTCTTATCGTATCTGTGTGTATCCGTTACCTACAAGGTAATGTCGGTGTATATAATGGATAAAACCCAACAAATATCATGATAACACCCATAACACAAGCTGCCATCGCAGTACTCAACGACATCTATGCGGGAGGCGACACCGCCCGTACGGACGCTTGCCGTCTTACGGAGCAAGGCCTGGATGTCCTGCTGTCGAAGCTTCTAAGAGCCGGACTTATCAAACTGTCCGACCGGGGAGAATCCCGTAATATACGGTCGTACAGTCCCGCGCGTGAATCCTCCGATGTCTCCCTTCTCGACATCCTCGAAGCCACGGGCGAGCACCTGAACTGCAACCATCCCACTACTGAAGAGTTCCACATGCGCTATGGTAAAGCCGCGCAGAAACTCGGCATAGTAAACTATATCACGCGTGAATATCTGAAGGAAATCAAGCTGTTTGAGTTGTAGACGTAATCCGGAGAATCCTTTGAAAAGCATCGCTTACATACTGCCCTTGTTCCTGCTGCTGTCCTGCCTTGCAGACCTGCATTCCCAGACCCTTGCCGTGAAGAGCGACCTGCTGACGGGATCGCTTTCCTCGCCCAACCTTTCCGTGGAGGTCAAACTCTCCGAGCGGTTCACGCTGGAAGCGGGTTTTCACTACAACCCTTTTCCGGCGGGTGGTGACAAGCGCTGGAAACACTGGTTCGTACAGCCTGAACTTCGTTACTGGATGTGCCAGCCCTTCGGCGGCCACTTCCTTGGCGCGCACCTGATGTACGGGGTGTATAATGCAGGCGGCATGAAACTCCCGCTTGGACTCTTCAAGGGCATCCGCTCTTCAAGATACGAGGGTGACTTTCTGGGGCTTGGCGTATCATACGGCTACCACTTCATCCTTTCACCCCGTTGGAGCATCGAGACAAGCCTCGGTGTCGGATTCCTGCACTCGGGCTATGAACGCTACCGCTGCCTGCATTGCGGCGAGCAGACCGGTGGCGGTCATAAAAACTTCATGGCTCCGACCCGTGCCACGGTATCGCTGGTATACCTGATAAATTGAGAGTTGGGAATTGAGAGTTGAGAGCTGGAAGATGAAAATTGAAAGCGGTTTATAATTAGTAATTTGTAATTGAACATAGAGCATGAAAAACTTAATCCGTATTCCTCTGACATTGGCACTTCTGTTCGCCATATGCAGCTTCTGCCCCGGGCAGGAGTTCTACCGGGGAGAACTGTTTGTCACCGGACAGCATTTCTCGCTGACTGACGGACACCTGAACGTGGAACTTTCCGTAGACTTCGAAAGCCTTCAAATGCCTTCTGACGAATCCCTGACCGTGACTCCCGCGCTTAAAAGCGGTGAATACGAACAGGAACTTCCCTCCGTCCTCATCAACGGTGCGGAGAAACAGAAAGTGTATCAGCGGGCGCAGGCATTGTCCGCGGGCAAACGTAATGGCAAGGCGCGTACTTCGCCCATCCCGGCGGTCGTAATCCGTGACGACGCTGCGGTCTCCCGCGCGTTTACCTATAAGGTTTCTATCCCTTACGAGCCGTGGATGGAACAGGCCGTCCTCCTGCTCCGTTCTCAGGAATGTGCCTGCCACGGAAAGAAAGGAGATATTTACGAGGATAAGATAGCGGACGGCCTCCGCCTGCCGAAGCTGAGGACCTCCCCGTGGGATGCGGGTACCGACGCCGGTTTCCTTTCCTTGGTGAATTTCATTCAGCCCGCACCGGACAAGGACACGCTGCACTGCATCACAGGTTCTATCCCGTACTTTGACCGGGAGGAAGACCGGGAGGACGGTAAGCAACTGGGCGAACTCTCCGAGGAAAAGCAGAACTTCGAGATTTACTACCGTCTTCGTGACGCCCTGCGTGACGTACGCCGGGAGACGGGCACGGAACTGGCTAAAGTCTGTGTGAGGGGCTATGGCGCCCCGGTGGGTAACCTGAAGAAGAACGAGACCAACGCCCTGATACGTGCTCTTAAACTGAAGGAATACCTGCGTGAAAACCGTCTGTCGGGCAAAGCCCTGCTGGAGGTGGACTGGATTCCTGAAGACTGGGACTCGATCACCAGCCTGGTGAGGGGAAGCGATATGATGCTGAAAGATGCCACCCTCGACCTTATTGATAATGTGGAGATCTCCAAAGGCCGCGAACGTATGCTGATGTCTCTTGCCGACGGCAAGCCTTACAGGTATCTCTCGGAGAAGATATTCCCGGCGGTGATGCGTGTGGACTACCGGATAGAATACACGCGTAAGCCTCTGGGCGCTGCCGAAAGCCTCCAACTGCTGCGCAGTGGAAAGCAGCGCGCCCTGCGCCTGAACGAGTTCTTCGCCGTGGCGGGCAGCTATCCGGCAGGTTCCACCGAATACAATGACGTCCTTGACCTTGCTGCCCGACTTTTCCCGGACAGTCCGGAAGCCAACATCAATGCGGCTGCGGTTGCCTTGAGCAAAAAGGAACTGTCCAGGGCACGCGGGTATCTGGAGCGTTTCGCCACCCTCCCGATGGCTTATAACAATATGGGCATCCTCTGCCTGCTCGAAGGCAACCGTGACAAGGCTGAGGTGTATCTCACGATGGCTGCCGCGGCCGGAGTGGAACAGGCGGTTAAGGCGTTGGAGAAATTGAGAATTGAAAATTGAAAACTGAGAAATGGGCGATACGGATAAATGATACAGAATAACCATAAACGGTATAATATATGAAAACGAGTAACTACTTATGGGCGGTGCTGGCAACAGCCACCCTTTCACTGACCGCATGCGGCAGCGATGAAAACGAGAATGTAATCCAGCCGAAGGAAAAGACTGCAAGACTTGAACTGACCTTGGTGGGAACACCGGCGGACAGCCGTGCTACGGGGACTTTGCCTACCACGGATGAATCCCAGATCAACCGCCTGACGGTGGCTGTATTCACCGGAGCATCGGGCAACCCTGTCAATGCCCTGCGGGAATTCACGGGCGATGACATCAAGGCTGCAACAAGTGGTACTGGCAAGAAGATTACGATGCTTTGCGAACCCGGCAACGGACAGACCATTTATGTGGTGGCCAATGCCTCTACAGGACTTTTTGCGGGAGTTACCAACCTTGCCGGTTTCAAAGCCAAGCTGATGCTACTTTCGGAAACCACCAAGGCTGCTGGAGCCGGTGCGGTGACGGATACGCAAAAGGCCAACAACCTCCCGATGCTGGGAAGTACCACCGGAAAGGATTTCACGGCGGGAACGGAAACCGAGGCGAACATAGCCCTGTCCCGTCTTGTGGCGAGGGTGTCCATCAGCAGCGTCAAGACGGCTTTCGATCCGGTGGGACGGTTCAAGGATGCGACGTTCAAGGTGGATGCGATTTACCTGAAGAATGCCGACAGTTCCGTCAATGCGGACAAGACAGGCGGTGCCCCCATTAACGGGGGACATGAGGGTGCAGTCGTAACCCAATACCTGTATGAGACGGTGGCCAGCCATACAGCCAATACGGAACTCACCACTCCTTACTACTTCTACACATTTCCGAATGTTGACTCAAGTAAGCCGACTAAACTTATCATTAAAGGATTGTTTGATGCGGATGGGAGCGGTTCTACCAGTGCTCCCATAGCCCGTTATTATCCTATTACTATTAACAAGAAACAGGCTAACACCACCATTTCAGGAGGAGCGGGTACGGACAAAGGCAGTATAGCCGCTAATACCCGTTACGTGCTTACCGCCGTCATCAAGGGTGAAGGTGCAGCCGATGACAAAAACGGATATAGACCCCGCCACCCTGCAACTCACGGTCACTGTCGCTGATTGGGCGCTCACCGTCAGACAGGATGTGACCTTCGAGTGATAATTAATATGAGACTGACATGACATTATAAACCAATCCGTGCCCAAGCTATGCGATTTTCCGGAACATCCTCCATCTTTCCGCTCTTTCTTCTTTTTATTCTCTGCTGCGCCTCGTGCGTACGTGAGGATATGGAAGGTTGTGCCCGTTACGAACTTCATGTCCGCGCGGTGGATGCTGACGGGAACGACCTCACCGGAAGCGGGGCCTTGCAGAAATCGGATATCTACCTCTTTAATGAGCGGGGTTTCGTCAGGATGATTCCCTCCGATGGCTTTTCTGACTTTTATTTTGGAGAGGACAAAGGCGAACGTCTCACGCTGGTAGCCTGGGGAAATCTGAAAGAAGATAGCCTGATTACTACGGAGATAGCGCCGGGCACCCCTCTGAAAGATGCGAAACTTCAACTCCGGCAATACGCTCATGGCACGCATCTCCCGCTCACGGACCTGTTTTATTGCCGCAGGGAAATAGGGGAGACGGAGACCCGTAGCGTGGAAGGTGCGGACATTACACTCGTAATGGAACGTATGGTGGCGGGTCTCAGCATACGCACGCGTTATCTTTCCGAGCGTTATCCTTACAAGGGTGAATCGTACCGCTTCATAGTGCACTGCACCAGTACGGAAATGGATTTCACGGGTGAGGCTGCCGGGAGCGGGGCCGGATATGAACCGGCTTCCGTTACCGACGCTGAAGGGGATGTCTATGCGCCGCCTTTCCATATCTTCCCTACCGGAGAGGGGAGGCCGTTAGAAATTGACATCTACCGGAAGGAGGAGAAATTGTTGACTATCACCGAAGACAATGAATTCCGTCCTTTGTATGCTCCTGTTGGTAAACAGACTAATATAGATATTGACTTCCGCTATGCGGAGGTGAAGGTCGTTGTGAGTGTGGTTCCCTGGGGTACGGTCAGTCAGGATGTGGAAATGTAAGCCGGATGTAGAAATGTAAGTAAGAATACAATGATCAGGTTATTTGAATACAGAGTATACCGTACACAGGAAGAGCCTGTTCCTTTCTGTTGGAAAGTGCTGTTGGTGCTGTTCATGCTGGGCACGTTGCTGGCGATGACGGCTGTGTGCAGTTCCTGCCAACCGGAAGAGGATGTGGAGGCTATAGGTGCGGAGGAAGACCTGCCCGCTACCATCCGGTTGGAAGTGCAGGGTGAGGAACAGGTGGATATTGCTACCCGGACAGTCAATGAGAGTGTGGTCAGCAATCTTCATATTCTGGTGTATAACAGTTCGGGTGAACTGATCGGTCAGAAATATCAGACGGGTAGTTCTACGGTTACCGTTAATACCCGTAGCGCTACCGGATGTACTATCTATGCCATTGCCAATACAGGCAAAGCCGACTTGTTCAAGGGATATGCCATACATAAGGAGTCATATCTGAAAAGTATGGTGTATAGTCTTACCAATTGGGACGATTTGGGTAAAGGTACTAGTTTGCCAATGACCGGAAGCATGAAGAGTGTGAATATCAAGGCGGGAGCGCAGGATTTAGCCACACGACTGGTATTGACCCGTATGGTTGCACGAGTTGAGTTGAAAATCAAAGTGAAAGAAAGCAGTGGGATTACTATTACCAATTTTGAAATATATAATCTTCCTAAAAACTCCTACTATGTATCTGGAACAGCAGATGCGACAAATACCACTTGGTTGAGTTGTGGCGGTATAGGTCCAAGTAGTGCAACTACCGCTGGTACAACATTCTATATGCTTGAGAATCGAAGAGGAGTAAATACATCTATCTCTCAACAAAAAGATAAATCTTCTGCCAATGCACCAGCCAAGGCTACCTACGTAGTTATTCATGGATTGGTAGGTGCTGTAACCGTGACGTGGACGGTGTATCTTGGCGAAAACAATACGAGTGACTTCAATATCAAACGGAATGGTAATTATAGGTATGACATTACTCTGAAAGCTACATTTGACGGATATGGTATGGCCAGTGATTCCAGAGTTATTGTTGGGGTTGATCTTAGTGAAGATGGGTGCGCAAACTGCTATCTCGCAGCCACAGATAATGCATGGTATAATTTCAATGCAACCGTAAGAGGTAACGGAGAGACGGGAGATTATGCAGCACAGCAGTATGGTTCGGGCATAAGTTTGATGCCCAGCAAAGTTACAGGAAGTACGGATGCTGTAACAATTCCCAAAAATCAAATAAAGGATGCTATTCTTGTGTGGGAGACAAATAGTGGAATCATTGCTTCTTTGAAATGGGATAATAGTTCCGGATATGTAAAATTCAAAACAGGGACAGCTAAAGGAAATGCCCTAATAGCTGTGCGAAACAGTTCAGACCAAATATTATGGAGTTGGCATATCTGGCGTACCGACGGAGTAAATTTGACAGAATTAAACAAAAGCCATGTCCTAAAGATAAAGACCAATACTAAGCGGGAATGGTATGCAAATGCATTTCCGGATGAAACAGTAAAAAAGATAGCTATGCGTGAGCGTGAATTAGTCTTGATGGAATGTAAATTAGGTGCGCTGTTAGATAAAACAAATAGCTCTCTTACATTTGCGGGGAATACTGGAGCTTTTAATTTGAGTTATCAGTTTGGGCGTAAAGATCCCTTTCCTTTGAATGATGTAAATCTGTCGAAGACTGATGCTTTTTATTTAAATGCTGTGGAGGCTACGACGACTGGGAGTACCATTCAAAATAATTTGATTATAGTATTCAACACCCTGGTGTGTTTATTAAAGGAGATAATTGGATAAATAATGCAACGTTGAACTCTAATCAATGGAAAGTTTCTGAATTGTTTGTGGGGTGACAATAATACGGCGAAGGGTAGTAGCAATAGTACAAATCCTCCTCCATGTACAATTTTGGACCCTGCTCCTTGGGGCACAGAAAATGAGAGTGGAAAAAAAAAACGATTTATGACCCTTGTCCTGCTGGTTGGCGTGTTGCTCCGGCGGATACTTGGACAGGGATTGGATATGGCAGTATCGGAGCTTGGTATAATTTATTGAATCTTGTTTGGAAGACGACAAGTGGCAGCAATTATTTCTTGTATTTTGGTGGAATGACAGGTACAAGTACCTTTTTACCGGTATCAGGTTTCCGTAATGCTACTGATGCGCTGATTAAAGGAATAGGAGCAAATGCATACTCGTGGATGTCATCCCCTTGTGGTCCGGAATATACAATGGCATGCGTTATGTATGCTGGAACTGACCAGATACATATAGCACATGCCGGAAAACGCTCGCTTGGGTTTACAGTACGTTGTGTCAAAGAAACATCTCTGTAAGTAAATAGCCTCATGCGGATGATGGTAAAGATGTGGATGGGAGTGTGGTAGCGAGCTAAATAAAGGAAGGGGAAGTATCGGAATGGGGGCATTTTTATGCATCAGATTCTCTCCAAATAGCCAAGTCTAAACTATTTTATGGCGAAAATTGTTTATAATTTTTCTACTTCCTGATATAATTTTGACGGGTTCTGTTTCTTTAGCTTTTTTGCAGGTTAAATAGTTTCCATTGAACAGGTGGGAAATGCTGGAATAAATCGTAGCTGCTTCTTTCCCATGCAGGTTCCGCACTTTCAAAACTTAGAAGGATTGTCATTATCACTCATCAGAGAATTAATCTCTCTTATCAACTTAGTTCGTGTTTCTTGTAATCTGCACTTCCTCCTCCGGGTATCAGGATTTGCAATCCGATTAACATCAGGTAAAAAATGTTTCTATTCGGATTATAAATCCTAAAACAAAGAACAATTGGATTACAAATCCGACCGAACGATAAATAGAAAACGGACGGCGAAATGTAACTTTTGCGACGGCTGGCTGTGATTTTGCTTTGATTTCGGGAGTTCCTCGAATTGAACCCCATATTTGCTTCTTGTTTTTAATATCAAGTAACTATCTAATTCAAAAGGACTATGCATCACGCACTGTCCTTTTCTTATTAGAACTTTAAACACCCGAATATCTTACCAATGGTTTTCGTCATTACCTGTCTAGCCATGCTCCTACCTTCTCTTTAAAGAAGAAAGTATAGAGGAATGCTCCTATCCAGCTTGTAAGGACTACCAGCAGGATTGCCATAAGTTTTTTTTCTTTCGGTATTCTCAGGCAACCTATTTCCCAGGCGCATCTTATGGTCAGAACTATTCCAACGACCCAAATAGCAAGAATATTCATACCTGTATAAATTAAATGAGAGATAGTAAATCGAGATATAAAGGTTTATATGACAGTCTTAATCAAGCTGCTTTTTTACTTCATCTTTAGCTTTGTTATAATCCTTTTTTATTTCTTTTTTTACCTTTTCCGTACCTTGTTGCACGTCTTTCTTGGTTTCTTTCCAGGCATCTTTTAACTTTGTCGGCACCATCCTCTATTTTGTTAGAGGCCTTGTCTAATGCGTCATTTACGTTTTCTTTTGCATTTTCAATCTGCTGTTCTGTCCGGTTCTGTTCTTTTTTGTCCCGACAGGATGATGCGGACAGTGCAAATAAAATTGTCAGTGTGATAAACATTATCTTTTTCATATAGTTCTCTATTTTTGCTTGTTATACAATATGCTTTAGGATTTCCGGTGGAGAAACCAGTTCTCCACCGGGATGAAGATTTAGACTTCATACTGTCGGAAGATCAAGTTATTTCTTTTCCGATTTTTTGTTTGAAGCAGCAGGCTTACTTTCTTTAGCTTTGCTTTGGGTACACTTTTGCCACCCTTTGCTTCCATCTGTTTTTTTTCGTTCTTTGTTGTCATAAAATTTAGTTTTTAAGTTAAACAATAGTAGAACCGGAAGTCTTATTTGTTTCCGTTCTTAGCATTTCCATATTCACACCAACGCATTTCTCCTTTAGGGATATGGGAGAGTATCTCGCTGCTCCGTTCCTTGGCTAGTTTTTCATCTGTCTGGCGTACTTCCTTTTCCGTACGTTTGGTGCCTTTAGGTTTACGTTGAAGTAGTCCGTCAGTACTTTCTGACTTCCTCCAGTGGATTCTCAATATATTGCCATTCTTCTTTGAGCCTCGTACTTTTGCCTTCGTTCCATGGTCCGCGGGCTTCCTTTCCTTTGGAATCATTAAAATAAAGGTTACTGTATCGGGGGATGTTTGGAATACTCCCGGAGGAAAGTTAGGCTGAATAGTTTCCAGAGCGGCCTCAAACTGTTGAAAATGGGTCACTTCGCGAGTCATAAGGAATGTGAGCGTTTCTTTTACAAGTGGGTCATCCGTAAGTGGGATAAGGTTTTCGTAACCTATCTTGGCACGTGCTTCACCCGCCATGTTGGAACGCAGGTCCACTGTCAGGTCAGCATTGGCCGATACATAGGTGGCACACCATGGGTTCCCGTTGCTGTCGGTCAGTACGGGACTACCGGGAGCTGTTACCAGAAACGCAGGATTGGTGAAGGCTTGGTGGATAAGATCCTCTTTGCCTGCTTTTCCTCCCATCATGGTACGCAGAGGAGTATCTTCCAATACATCCTTCATTTCTCCGTTTACTGGTCCGAGGAGCATCTGGATGGTTGCACCTACGATTTCAAGATGGCCGAACTCCTCAGTGGCAATATCCATGAGCATGTCATATTTGTCAGGGTAGGGGTTATGGCAACTGAATGCCTGTACAAAATACTGTAGAGCGGATTTCAACTCACCGTTGGCCCCTCCGAATGCCTCAAGCATCACACGAGCAAAACGAGGATCCGGATGTGATACACGGGCATTGAACTGAAGATCTTTTACATGGTAAAACATAACAGATTCATTTTTAAGTTAATAATTCAGGTTAATTTTAGATGTACATCTGTATATTAAAGATAGGAATATCCTTGCCGGGCCGTATATACAGACCGGAAGAGGTTTATCCAATCAAGTCAAGAGGGTAAAGTTGTCGGTAGAGATATAAATGAGAAAGGATCGGAGAAAATGAATTTTATTCCTCCAGTTTGTCCAGTTCAGACATATATTTCTTTTATATAATGACAATTTCCGTCGCATATCCTTTTTCCGCACTCCCACGGAAAGGGAAGAGTCCATACATTTGTTTCCGAACAGACAGCTGCACCTGAGTCTATACGCTTCCAAGCTTTTATTCCTCTCATCCGTACGGCCCCCTCTGTATAGGCGGACAGGCATAGCGTGTACAATTCTTCATAACTCTTTTCCCGCAGGGATGCGGGAGTATATTGGCATTTATTGTTCCATTTCATATTCATTAATCATTAATTCAAGTGAAATGGATCGGGAAGCATTGAAAATACGTCCCGTAATTTTAGTTGTTTGTTATAGTAGCCTATTTTTTGGCTTCTAAAGCAGCTGCATGGACTTTACTTTTCAGAGTGTCAGCCTTTTCGGCAACGTCAAAGGTCGCATCTGCAACCTTGTCGGCGGTTTTGGTACTTGCATCCAGTGCTTTGTCTCTCACGGTTTCTGCAAGGCTTTCAGCACGATCGGCAATCTTTGCCATGGCATTATGAATTTTCTTTTTTAGCATCTTGGCTTTTGCCGTACGTGAAAAACGTTGAGCAAGTGCTCCGATGGCCGAACCTATTGCCAGCCCAATCAAAAAGTTAGATTTACTAGTTTCCATAATCAAAAAGGGTTTAGGTTAATAAAAATTTAAATATCAGTTCTCTTGGGATGACGAAAGAAGGATATGATCCACAATAATAGAACTGCACCGATAACAGAGGTGAAAAGGCTACCCAGAAGGCCTGTGGTAGTAATTCCCAACAAGCCGAATACCCAGCCACCCAATACGCCACCTACAATACCTACGAGTAGGTTAATGAGAAGTCCGAAACCGCCTCCTCTCATAATCTTGCCGGCTATGAGTCCGGCAACGATTCCAATGATAATGTACCAAATAAAATACATAATATTAAGTTTTAGTTAAAATAATACTGTTGGAACAGATGGCTTGAGGAATCATATCAGACGGAAAACCATCGGTCCCGTTTTGAAAAAAAACATGTTGTGTAAGAAAATGGTTTGGGTGTAAAAAAAGGATTTAACAACAATTTTCATTTTAATAATAGGCTGGCTGGCTATATTAGTACTGTTTATATGTTTATCCCATGTAGTGTTTTATTGCCAAGTAACTATGCCGTGCAGTCAATATTTCAAACTTGTAATAGATAAAAGTTGTGGCCTAATATTTTGATAATAAATGATATAACTCCATATGTCGTTCTTTCTGATGGCCGTTGGCTGAAGATGTATAACAACCGAAGATGCCTTTGATACTATGGTATTGAATTCTCTCAGAGTCGTTTATAAGTAAACATAATCCTTCTTTCATCGTTATAATCTACACATATAAGATTTATGATATGAAAGGATTATTGTTAATTGGAATTTTTATGTTTTGCCCCGTTTCCATCTTATGGGGACAGGATAGGATACAACAATACGCAGGGACAGCCATGCCGTATCCTGTTGTGAAAGACTCGTCTGGCTTTTTTCAGGATAGTATGGTTCCGTTTTATGTTAACCATTTGGGGAGACATGGAGCGCGTTTTCCAACTTCAGGAAAGGCTTTGAATAGAGTGAAGGAGATTCTGGAATTGGCTCGACGAGAAAATAGGCTAACATCAGGAGGAGTAACCTTGCTTTCTACAATACAGAATCTATCGGAAACTTTTGACGGACAATGGGGGAAGTTATCAGTGGTGGGAGAGGAGGAACAACGGGGTATTGCCAGACGTATGATAGAACGCTATCCACAGTTATTCAGTGATTCTGTCAAAGTGCAGGCAATTGCGACATATGTTCCCCGTTGTATACATAGTATGGATGCATTTCTTGCTTGTATGGTAGAGTTTAATTCTTCTTTACACATACAACGCAATGAAGGGAAGCAATATAATGATATTCTTCGTTTCTTCGATTTAAACCAATCTTATGTTGATTATAAAGAAAATGGTGATTGGCGTCCTATATACGAGACTTTTGTGCGACGAAAGATTTCTCCTGCTTCTGTTATGGAAAACTTCTTTCTGGAATCAGGACAGGAAACAGATAAGGAGGCAGAGGAATTTGTCATGGCTTTATTCTCCATTGCTGCCATACTACCAGATACAGGTACTCCGATAAATTTGGATGGTCTTTTTCACAATAGGTGAATGGGATAATTACTGGCAGACTCAGAATTTGCGACAATATATGAGTAAAAGTTCTTCGCCGGTTGGGCGAATGTTGCCTGTTGCAATTGCATGGCCTCTGCTATCAGAATTTATTCATTCAGCTGATGAAGTGATAAAGGGCAAGTCGGATACCAGTGCGAACTTTCGTTTTGCTCATGCAGAGACAGTTATTCCTTTTTGTAGCATTAATGGGTGTAGAAGGAACGGATGTTAAAGTTGTTGTTCCTGATTCTGTATCTAAATATTGGAAAGATTATGAGATTGCTCCGATGGCTGCTAATGTACAGTGGATTTTTTATCATGACAAGGCTCTAGAAATATGGGTTTTTTTTTGTTACATTGGATTTATATTAGTGGGGTGATTTGAGGATAAAGTGTGCGTACTATTTTTTCTCTTTTGCCAAATCAGCCAATTCATCCTTTTCAACGTAAATCGTTCGTGTTGGGAATGCGAAATCAATGCCTGCTTTATTGAATGAGTCTAGAATCTCCATATTTACATTTGAAGTTACCATTAAAATATCTCCCTGTTTTCTATAAAATATATGTACATGATGTTCAGTGCAGAGTCTGTGTATTCTGTAAAAACAGCTGTGGTATCTGATGGTTTGGAAGATACATTTTCTATTCTTTTAGGAATGGCTTTCAGTATATTTAAAGCTTCTTTCATTTTTTCGGATGTTGTGTTGTATGTCAATCCAAGTTTCAAGACGACTCGACGCATCGGTTCGGAAGAGATATTTATGATAGAAGCATCTGTAACTTTATAATTAGGAAAGTGATGATACGTTTATTGTAGTCCATGATTTTTGTACTTCGAACTCCAACATCAATCACAGTGCCTTCGATATTATCCACGCGAATCGTATCACCTATGTTGAAAGGCTTATCTGTCAATATAGTGAAAGCGCCGAACACATTTTTTACAGTGTCTTGGGCTGCTAAGGCAAATGCGATACCTCCAATACCCAGAGTACCTAATAATGCACCAATATTGACTCAATATTACTTAAGGCCATTACAAGACCGATTATCCACACAATGACCAGTATTGTCCGTCTGATAATGGGCATCATTTTGTTGTTTTGTCCATCCGATTGTCGTCCCCAGTAGATTTGCAATAAACTACTGGATAATCGGGCAAATATCCATGTGATATCCAGAATAATCAGTATCTTGTAAGCATTATCTATTACTTTTACAAAACTATCCGGAGAAACAAGCCTGTGAATAGCTATCCAAATACCTAATAACATAATTGCAAACTTGACGGGCGATTCTAAAGAATAATAAATTATATCATCCAGCCGATTATTGGTACGGGTGATAAATGGATTGAGTACTTTTCTGCTGAGGAATGATATTAACTTCATCAAAACAATTGTTCCTAAAATAATAAGTATGGAAATACCCCAGTCTTCTAAAGTATTTCCCCAGATTTCTCTTTCTAACATAGCTGGAAATTTTTTAATTAAACATTTTATGGAATATCCTTGATTTTGGATTATGTAAA